>OFFU01000008.1_pt1 | contig 215812 bp, 155 predicted proteins | sample 1521451 | NCBI WGS metagenome assembly OFFU01 (sample SAMEA3504106, study PRJEB24116) | mouse gut metagenome | biome: mouse gut; feature: mouse-associated habitat; material: faeces | place: Denmark | collected 2011 | reverse complement strand
TCTCAATATTAAATCTAAAAAAGAGACTGCCTAACTTTGATTGTTAGACAGCCTCTTTGCGCTTATTATCTAACTTATTGTGGTATTTGGGGTTGCGGATCAGAATTTGAACTGGACGCGGGCCTCGATGATGTTCACGTGGTTCTTGGGAACGTCGGCGGCACCGCGAACGTTGGTGTATGACCAGCGCAGACGCGCAAGCATGTATTTGTTGATGTAGTAGTTGAATGTCACGGAGAAGTCGTTGGTGATGCCTCCGTAGATACCCGCCTTGCTGTCACTCGCGTTGGTGTAGTTGTAACCAAGCACACATTCGAGAGTCTTGGGCTTCGGTGTGGCAAGTCCTCCGTCGGCCGAAGAATATCCGTAGCTGCTGTCTCCGCAGATGAGGCCGCGCAACAGTCCGTAGGCGCCGTTCGATACGAAAGCATGTCCATCCTTGCGGTTGACGTTCATGTAATAGTACTGTCCCTCAAGAGCGAAACGACCCTTGGAGAGCAACAACTCCGGCGACAGCTTGAACACGCCGCGTGCATTCTCAATGTCGGTAGAGAGCAATGTCACCTGATCAACGCGTGTGGGATAGGTAGCAGAATAATCGAAGAATCCTTTCGAGATTCCGGGGGTACCGTCCTCATTCTCAATAGCCTCGTGGAATGCCGACTGATACCAGCCCGACACACCGACCTGAGCGACTGCACCCTCCGAATGGTAGGGACGCCACAGAAGGCGGCTGATTCCTCCCACGCTCACCTTGCCGGCGTCGTTGGCATGTTCTGTCAGCTTCGTGCCGACAATCACACTCGCCGTGGCAAGAAACGCGTCTTTGTCGTACATATACATGAATCCGAGATTACGCCCGGTGGCGTTCATATAGGTATCGGTGATGGGAGCCTCGAAACTCGGCTTCATCGAACTCGAAGTCGCCGATTGCAGGCCGAACTGATGAACGAAGTAACCTCCGCGGAGCAGGTTGTTGTCATCAAACTTGTACTGAAGATAGACATCCTTAAGGCCGATCTTGCCGAAAGAGTAACCCACATCGATTTTTGCCAGCCAGTTGCCATACTCAGCCTTTCCGCCGAGACGGATGTCCGGAATCGCCACACCGTCGGCAAAGCCGCCCTTGTGAGGTGTGAACACGGCGCCGTCAAGAAGAATACGGCCGGCGGGAGTGAACTTGAACTTCGGTTTGTCATCCTGGGCACGCAGCGCGGGGGCTATTGCGGTCGCCATCAGTAACGCGGCGGTGAAAATGCTCTTGGTTTTCATAGTACAATGCAATTTGAATTGAGTTTAGTATCAGGTTTATTGTGTTTTTCAGAAACAGCTTCTCGCTTTGGCATTTTTAACAAGATTTAGATTTTGGAAGTTTCAAAATATGTTATTAAACACATTTTGCCAATTTTCCTTAATATTTGTAAAACCCGCGCATTCTGATTGTTGTTACAGTCTCGAAGAAACAACATTCCCGCTTGTACGGACGCACGGCCCGTGCGTCCTCCTGTAAAAACCACATTAAAACCACCTCCACTATGAAAAAACTCATCTCCATCATCGGAACCTCACTCCTTCTGCTCGGCACAGTGTTTCAGGTTGAAGCCCAGTCGCAACGCAGCCAGGAATTCAAGGACAAGTATAAACTGAAAGAGGCCGTAGTGCTCAGCCGCCACAATATCCGCTCCCCGCTCTCCGACAGCAAGAGCGCGCTCGGCCGCATGACTCCCCACGAATGGAACAAGTGGACCGCCGGCAAAAGCGAGCTGACCCTGCGCGGCGGCGTGCTCGAAACCCAGATGGGCCAGTATTTCCGCAAATGGGCGGTCGATGCAGGTCTCTTCCCCGAGAACTATGTTCCAACCGCCGATGACCTCAACGTGATAGCCAACTCCATGCAGCGTTGCATCGCTACGGCACAGTATTTCACCTCCGGCTTCATGCCCGTGGGCGGCGTGACGGTCAACCACCGCTATACACCCTCGAAGATGGATCCGCTCTTCAACCCGCAGCTCACCAAGGTCAGCCCGGAGTTTGTAGAGATTGCCATGAAGCAGATCAACGACATGGGTGGCAAGAAAGGAATAGTGGGCATAAACGAGAACATCAAGCCCGATTACGAGCTGATGATGCAGGTGCTCGATGTCAAGGACTCCCCCATGGCACAGGCCAACGACCCCTATCTGAAAGCGTTTGACAATTACAATACCGAGATTGTACTTGAGAAATTCAAGGAACCGGCCATGAAATCAGGCTCCGCGCTCAAGGAACTCAACTCAGCCTCCGACGCGTTCATCCTGCAATATTACGAGCACCCCGACCCGGCCAAGGCAGCTTTCGGACACAACCTTACCCGCAAGGACTGGGAACGTCTGGCCCATGTCAAGGACACATATCAGGACGTGCTCTTCACAGCTCCGATTGTCGCCACCAACGTAGCCTACCCTCTCGTGCAATATATGTATGACGAGCTACTCTCGCCCGACCGCAAGTTCACCTTCCTCGTAGGCCACGACTCCAACCTCTCGTCGGTAGCCACCGCACTTGGCGTGGAGGAATATGAACTGCCGGAGGCCATCGAGAAAAAGACACCCATCGGCTCGAAGATTGTGATCGAGAAGTTCACCGGGCCCGACGGAAAGGAATACGCCGACCTCAACATCGTCTACCAGACAGTAGAGCAACTTCAGAACATGTCTATCCTCGACCTTGACAATCCGCCGATGGTTTACCCCCTCTCACTTAAGGGACTGGAGAAAAACGCCGACGGCCTCTACCCGATGTCGGACGTCCTCGCCGCCTTCGAGAAAGCCATCGCCGCCTACCAGGCCATCCCCTGAATATCATAATATATATTGAGCGTGCCCCGGATTCGCATGAAGGAATCCGGGGCACGCAATCTTATCTCACTGTATTTACTCAACGGTACAAGACCTTGGATCTGCTGACTATTTCGCCATGTCGGGTGGTCTCGCGTATGTAGAGCGCGCCTGAAACCGGGGTGTTTACTGGAAGGCCGTCGAGGGTATAGTAACGGTATGAATCGGTCGTACCGGAAGCCACATCGGCAATTCCGGTACTTTCGGGTTCTGAACGCAGCCGGAAACGGCTCCATTCTGCCGCCCCCGCATATAGCGACTCCGTGCCCACGGGCACATTAAGGAAAGCCAGGTCATAGGCAATGGTGCTGAATGCGTTTGTTCCGCACGCAGCCGGAGTCAGCCCTGTTGCTGTCACGGTTTCAAGCGCATCACAATCCTCAAATGCATTGGAAGAGATGGTGCGGAGCGATGCCGGGAAAGTCACGCTCTTCATCTTATAGTCCCTTCCGAATGTCTCGACCCCGATGGCAGTCACTCCTTCAGGCAGTGTCAGGGAAGTCAGGCCGCTCTCGAAGAACATCTGTTCCGGAAGCGCAGTCAATGTCGGAGCCAGCGAGACGCTTGCCATGGCATAGCAGCGGGCGAACGCACGTTTGCCGACATTCACCGCGCTGCGCGGCATGGTCAGCGACTTCACATTCACACATTCCTCGAACGCACTCGCGCCGATGGTCGTGACACCCTCGCCGAGTGTCAGCGTGTGACCCGTGCCGAGAGCGAAGGCCCATTCTCCGATTGTCTTCACCGTGCCGGGAATGTTGATGACCGGCGTATGGTTGTTGATGAACGCCGAATAACCGATTGATGTCACCGACGAGGGAATGACTATGTTCTCGATAGGGCAGTTCTCGAACGCGCTTGTCGGAATTGAAGTCAGACCCGATGAAAGGGTCACGCTCTTCAACGACTCGCAATCCATGAACGCCTCCACGCCGAGTGACGTGAGGCTGTTGGGAAGGTTTGCCGCAGTCAGCTTGTCACACCACCAGAATGCGTTGTCTCCGATCTGCTGCAACTTTCTGCCGAAAGTCACAGTCTTCAGAGAGTGGCATGACCGGAACGCCCCCTTGCGGATAATCTCAAGGCTTTCGGGGAGTGTGACACTCGTCAGGTCTGTATAGTAGAACGCTCCTTCACCGATAATTTTCAGGCTGCCTGAAAGAGTGATGCTCTTTACACCGGTCTCTGAGAAGGCATAAGATCCGATTGTCTCGATACCGCTGCCCATTGTAACCTTTGTAAGTTCAGTGCAACCCTCGAAGGCTTTGCTCGCGATGGAAGTCACGGTGTAGGTACCCGTGCTGTGCAACAGGTTGTCAGGAATAGTGAGAGTCCTCAGCTCAGCCTTGTCCTCACAACCCTGCACCGAAGCGCGCTTGTTGGTCTTGTTACAACTGTAGATAACTCCATCCACAGTCAACTTGAAAGCCTCAGCCGAGACAGTCGAAAGAAGTGCCATCGCAACCAGCGCGATAGCCGCCCCATACTTGGTAAATTTCATAAATCAGCAAAATGTCATTCAACTCTTTCGTTGAACCAGTTAAAATATATTTATAGTAGGTTTTATGACTGCAAAATTACAAAATTTTATCCATACCGCCAAACCGGCTGTCATTTTCGGCGATAAATTCCCAACTGGGCGAGCTGCGCGAAAAAGGTGGGGAATGATTTGGTGACGGCTTCGGCTCCGCGTATCGACACGTGGCGGCGGGTGACGGCTGTAACGGCCAGCGCCATGGCAATCCGGTGGTCACGGTGAGCGAAGTGTGTCTCATCTTCTCCCGACGGCAACCGCGCACCTTCCCATGAAAGGCTATCCTCCCCGGCCTCAAGTCTGTAACCGGCTTTCGACATCTCTTCGCTGAGTGCCGAGAGCCGGTTGCTCTCTTTGTGCCGGAGATGCCCTATGCCGGTCATGCGGAACCGTATCCCGGCGCAGCAGAGCCCCACTGCGAGAGCTGGCACAAGGTCGGGTACATCTTTCATGTCAAGACTCACGGTCTCTTTCGCATCGCGCAACCGCTCTATCATCTCTTTATTCCCTCTCAACACGCCGCTTCCATCCGGGTTGATACGGGTCTCTACTCCCAACCCTCCGAATATCGCCGCGCACGCAGAATCCCCCTGCAATGAACCCTCAACAGGCGGCATGTTCTCTACCTCTACGTCCATGTCGGGACGCAGCAAAGCGTATTCGTAGAAGTAACTTAGCGCGGACCAGTCCGGCTCTATCACAAACTTTGACGGTCGTTCCCGGAAAATTTCTACCATGCGGCGCGTCATCGACACATATGGCAACGACACTACGTGTGCATCTTCGGCATCAGTAAATGGCACCGTCCACAATTGCGAGACCATCATGAGCGCGGAACGGAACTGGCTGCTCGCCGCGCCGCTGACCGCTACTCCGCTACCGTCGAGCACACGTCCTTTGACATGCAACGGCGCATATCCTTCTTGGCGCAAACACTCAATATCCGCCCCTGCCTGACGCAACGAGTCAATCAGCGGCTTCAACGGTCGGCTGCGCAACGCGTCGGAACAATCAATACGGGCATCAAACCCGGGTAGCGAAGCGGCCAAGGCCAGGAAGAACCGCAACGAAGTGCCACCCGTGCCAAGATCATAGCTGCGGCATCCTGCCATGTCCTCACGCAGCATATGCATGGCTTCGGCAAGCTCACGCGTGTCGTCGCAGTCGGGCAGTCCACGGAGTTCCGTCGCGTTGCCGTTCACATAAGCAAGTATCAGCGCACGCGCCGCAATGCTCTTCGATGTCGGCAGCCGAACCGGTTCCGGCTGTCGGTCGGCATCAAATGACAGACAGGCAAGCGCACCCGGTTCCGCCGTGCGCTGACGGCGCAGATAATGCCGTCGCATCAGTCCGCCCTCTTGAATAGACACGCATCGCCGTAGCTCAGAAAGCGGTATCCGCCCGCAAGAGCCTCGTCGTAGATTGACCTCCATCTCGGCGAACCGTCCGCATTGTTGCCCAAAAACGATGACACTAAGAGCAACAGCGTGCTCTGCGGCTGGTGGAAGTTGGTCACCATCCGGTCTACGATACGCCAGCGGAATCCGGGAGCAATCATGATTGATGTCGAGGCAGTCAGCGAGTCCGTGCCGCGACGCTCCATCTCCTCTATGAGCATGGTCAGAGCGGCGCATGTGTCAGCCTTTATCATTTCCGGAGTCGCCCCCTCCATGTCATCCTCATATGCTTCCCACTGCGAAACGTGCATCGAGTCATCGCCCAAGCTCAGGTGCAACCCGAGATACGGCAGCGACTCCAATGTTCGTACCGAAGTGGTGCCGACAGCCGTCACAGGACGGTCATTCTTAAGAGCGAAGAGCAGACTGTCCACAAGTTCACGGGTAACGGTGAAAACCTCCGTGTGCATCGGGTGCTCCCCTATCTCTTCCGATTTCACAGGCTGGAACGTACCGGCACCGACATGCAGCGTCACTGATTCGGTATCTATTCCCTTGTCGCGAAGTCGTTCGAACAGCTCCGGTGTGAAGTGCAGTCCGGCTGTGGGAGCCGCCACGGAACCTTTGGCGCGGGCAAACACGGTCTGATAGTCGTCTGAGTCCGTTTCTTCCGACTCACGTTTCAGATAGGGAGGGATGGGTATGTAACCGGCGGCATCCACAATCGAGGCGAATGTCACTTCCGGGTCATCCCATGTGAACTCCACGCAGTGTGATGTCCCCTCATGCGGTCCGATGTACTCGGCGGTCAGGGTTACATTACGGCCATCGATCTCCAGTTCTTTTGCGAGCGGTCCACCTTTCCAGCGTTTCAGGTTGCCGACCATGCAGCTCCAGCGGCAGTGTCCGCGTGCCTGAAACATCAGCACATAGTCCTCCGGTGCGAGAGGTTCGAGCAGGAACACCTCAATCTTTGAACCGGTAGCTTTCTCGAAGCGGATACGCGCGTTGATCACACGCGTGTCATTGCGCACAAGCAACGAATCGGCAGGAAGAAGGTCGGGGAGAGAAGAGAAAACTTCATGGCGCACCTCACCGGGGCGTTCCGACACGATCAGTTTGCATGCGTCACGTTGGGCGAGCGGATGACGCGCTATGCGCTCATCGGGCAGCGGATAATCGAAATCCGAGATTTTTATGTTTTTTACCATTACAAAGTCAAAATTTATTTTTACCCTATCACACTTACAATCAGAGCATTGATTCAAGAACTCAAAAATCGGGCAAAAATTTCTTTACAAAAATAGCAAAAAAATTTGGTAGTTTCAGAAAAAAGCTCTAACTTTGCACTCGCAATCGGGCGATTAGCTCAGCTGGTTTAGAGCGTCTGCCTTACAAGCAGAGGGTCTGCGGTTCGAATCCGTAATCGCCCACTTCCCCACAATCCCCAGTCCGTCTGTCTCCACCCCGGAGACAGGCGGACACCTCTTTTATATCCCCCGGCTTCTTTTATATCCCCGCCTCCTCCACCCTCCGCGGCTCACCCTTCCCACGACCGCGTCCCCTTCCCACGACCGCGCCTCCATCGCCGCCCCTCAGCTTCGATATCCAACCCCATCGTCCCATGGCGGCCTTGGCACGCCGGTTGTGGCGCGACCACCGTCGCGCGAACCCGGGTTAACGTATTAAATTTTCATTATTCAAGGGAAATCACTATTTTTGTCTTTTCAACCTTACATTACTATTTATGAAATTAAATTTTACTTTGCCAGCTCTAATCCACGCCGCCATGCTGGTTATCGCGGCAACCATATTTACCGCATGTTCGGAAGAACCGGATTTGACTAAGAAAACCCCGACAGAAGAAATCATCTCTTTTGAAGGAGGGGAAACTCCCAAACCGGTCATTTCGAGCGACGGTGGCCAGACAACCATATATTTCACTGCGGCAAAACCATGGACAGCAACGGTCAACACCTCACGCGACGGTGATGACTGGATTTCTGTATCTCCCACTTCCGGTGAGGCCGGAAATGCAGAAATACATATTATAACGCTGAAAAATGAGTCATACGATGAACGCAACGCACTTGTGGAAATCAAATGCGGCGGTCAATCGTTCCGGTTCACAGTAACCCAGAAACAGATTGACGCGATTCTTATGTCATCGGACAAACAGGAGATAGATTGCGGAGGGGGAACTATCAACATCGACTTCGAAGCCAATGTAACCCCGGTGGTGACAATCGCAGAGGAGGACCGGTCCTGGATCAAGGCTCAGGCCGCATCGCGCGCCATGTCTCCATACAGATTGACACTGGAGATTGCAGAGAATGAAGTTGAAGAACCAAGAGTGGGGACTGTGGCCGTGAAAGCTGGCTCAAGAGAGGAATACGTAAAAATTTATCAATATGGATCCGGCCCTACCGTTCTGCTACCGGTGTCGGAGTTTGTGGTAGGAAGTACCGGAGAGGAGATACGCGTCGAGGTCAGAAGTAATACGCTCTATGAAATAAAGATGCCGTCGTGCACATGGGTCTCTGAAAAAAGCACACGGGCGTTCTCATCCTATACCCACTACTTTACGGTTGCCCCCAACGATACATATGACTCTCGTGAGACTGAGATTATCTTTGTCAATAAGATGACAGGAGCCGAACAGGCATGCAGGATTCATCAGGTACAGAAAAATGCAATTCTTGTGGCTGCTGATGAATATGAAGTGAGTGACAAAGCAGGAAGACTCGATTTCACGGTAAATACCAATGTTGAATTTGAGGTAACATGCAGTTCATCCTCTTCATGGATAAAGAGGGCTGAGTCTTCGCGTACACGTGCCCTGCAACCTGTGAATCTAAGTTTTGATATTGAGGAGAATACCACTTACAATGCACGCACGGCAATCATCACCATCAAGTCTGTTGACGGAAGTGTGACCCAGAATATAAAGGTTGTCCAGAGACCGCATAAAAAGAAAATAGTGGAACAGATAGACGACATAATCGCCTTTTTCCATCACGATATTTTTGGAATCGACATAGAGGACACTGCATTCAAGACTGCCATCTATCGCTATAGAAAATATGAAGACGGCTCGACTATGTGCTGCGCCGAATCTCATACAGGAAGCGGAGCAGCGACAGAACGCATGGGATACCAGGGTGGAGCTTTCGCCAAGGTGTTGTGGCAAAACTACACCGGAGAAGAACATTTGAGCTTGAAGAACTCTAATTTCGCGCTTCGATCACACGACCTTGACCATCCATATCTCATCATTGAGCCCGGTGTCGAGAAATATATGGACTATAATTACATCCAGGAAACTGATGACGGTGACATAAATGTCTCCGCATTGAAACTGACAGCAAAGCCGAAACTGTATTTCATGTCAATCAATGGAGCCTCTTCGCAACACTCCTACCCATATTTCACTTTTGGAGGTTCCTGTGACGGAACATTGTACGGGACACAATCCTTTGAGAAGGAATATGGTCTGATGAACATGTACATGCCGTATGGACAATTCACCGAAGAACAGACGGATTTGATTTGCGCCTATTTCGGGAGAAGTGCTGATGACATTACATGGGAAGACATTATAAGACTGACAGTAGACCAGCTTATTGACATATTACATCTGAGGAGTCATAAGAATCCTTATCTCGAACTTCCTGCCGGCTTGTATGTCCCCGGGCAATATGCCATTGATGGCCCGAGCGGATTTTCACTTTGTTATAGTCTGGATGGAATCATATTTACAAACGATTACTTCGCCACAGCCCGTGGACGGTCAGATTTCGAATATTACTTTTGGTTCCATGACTATTACGGATTCTATATTGACGAATATGATGGCGAAAAGAGGATGATTCCTTTCAGCGATGAAATAGGTTCGTTCACTCCCGAAATTAAGTGCCGGGTTATCGAGAATTCTGTAGACCGCACGATGGTCGAGACCAGAGCGACATTTACCAAAGAATACCGTCGAGCCAATACAGCCTCCGGATTCCCGAACACTGATTTCGACAATTATTATGGAACAAATTTCGATTACCCCAATTTTTTCAGCACCTATAAATATATCTACGAATATGTTGATACTATCGTGGATTACAAGGACAGAACAGACATACCGTTCCGCTTAAGCCAACACTATGACCACCATGCCACCGCAAGGTATGTCGATGAAACGGCAAAACGCCCTGTGACAGTCGGCCACTTAAAAGCTACTTCTCAAGATGATGAAATTACAGTTATCTTCGACATCCCAAGTAGGGTAACAGTATCAGGAAACGGACCGGAGGGAGAAATATCGGTCAGCGGGAACACGGGAAAGGCTACATTCAAAGACTGGTATGACGTAATTTTCAATTTTCCACCTAACGTAAGAAGCAAACCTCAGTATCATTATATCAAATTCCGGTCGGAAGATGGTAAGTGGGAGGAAACTCTCAGGTTTGTAATCGGGGGAAAGGGATCATGGCAAAAATTCAGTTCCTCGAAAAAGAAGTTGAAATCATGGAAAGAATTTGCTGCAGAGGCATTCGGGCAATCGTCAAAGCAGATTGATTGGTCTCAAATTCCCATTACAGTTAAGCCGGAGTGTGTATCAGAAATCTACACAACACTTGGGGCAAAAACATATCTGGCAACCCCCAGGAAAGCAACTACTAATAAAATAAAGAAGTGACTTTGCGTCTGCCTTACAAGCAGAGGGTCTGCGGTTCGAATCCGTAATCGCCCACTTCCCCACAATCCCCAGTCCGTCTGTCTCCACCCCGGAGACAGGCGGACACCTCTTTTATATCCCCGCCGGCTTCCCCTCCCCGGCTTCCCACCCACCTCCCCGCCCGCGTCTCCCCCTTCTCACGACCGCGTCCCCATCGCCGCCCCTCAGCTTCGATATCCAACCCCATCGTCCCATGGCGGGCTTGGCACGCCGGTTGTGGCGCGACCACCGTCGCGCGAACCCTCCCAAAAATCAGTGCAGCTTCGATAACACCCATATAAAAATTCAGTGCTACGTCGAAAAACCACCAAAAAAATTCAGTGCAAGCCTACATATTATTTGGCAATCCCCTAATAATTCAATAGTTCGGTAAAAAACGAACCATTGCCATATAGATTCGAAAGTCAATTCGGATTACATTAAAATACCCTCTTAGCGTTTCAAGGCGCATACCGGCTCCAAAATCTGAAGTTCAAGCGCAGATTCAATCTTACTGATAGTTTCTATAGAAAGATTTTCTGTTCCTTTTAAAACCCTTGAGATATATTGCTGGGAACAGCCCATTCGCTCGGCGACCGCTTTTTGAGTCAATCCAAGTTCATCCATCTTGTCGAACATCATCATGGCTATGTTTTGGGAGTAACGTAGCCATTCTTTATTAGCCAACCGAGCCTCAGCCTTTTCTCTCCATTTTGAGGGAGTTGCGGAAGCGTATGCCGATAATCTATTCTGCATCTTTTTCATAGTCGTAAGCATTAAAGTTCTGCGATATATTCTATAAAACTCTCATCATCTACAATCCTCTCTTCAAGCAGGAAATTTCGGACTTTCTCAATCTTGGCAAGTTCTGCGGCGGTATGCTCTCTTTCCTGCATCGTGGCGGTCAGTTTTATCGCGCCGCCTGTTACTACATAAACCCCTTTGGCTAATTTGATTGCATAGATGCGAAGCCATGATGAGCGGCCTACAAGATTTTTCAACCGTGCTTTTTCTTTTCCAAGCAAACATTTAGCAATTCGGCTATTACTCAAAGGACGGAATATCAAGTCGAGATTTGCCTCCGGCGAAATATCCATAATAATGGCTTCAAGTTGTTCACTGTCATCAATTGTGCGTCTAATCGCATCATTGATGTTAGTTATTTTGAAATAACCTTCCAAGTCCTTTGAATTTGCCTTGAAGAATGCGCGTAACCATGCAACGTCATTCCATTGGTCGAATAACGAATCAAGGCAGTTGTCTTCGTCTCCGTCATATCTGACTGCCCAAAGCCGCCCATCTTCTGTAATATCATCAAAAGTCATAGTCTAAAATTTTGACGCAAAGATAACGAATCTTTTTTCAAAATACAACTTATAAGTTGTATTTGTTCTATAATGAACAAATATTAACGCCATAGCCAGGTCAACCTGCGGTTAATATAGTCAGGGGCTGCGCCGATGTCGGTGCAGCCCCTGAGGGTTGTTATGTTTGCTGGGTCTTGTTCTTGATAAGTTCGTTGCCGTCTGCAATCAGCAGGCGACGGCTTGCCGTTGATCAGCGGATGACGGTCTTGCGGACGTCGCTGCCGGTCTTCACGATGTAGATGCCGGGAGTCAGCGAGGATGCCGATACACGGTGACCCTGGAGGTTGAAGTATTCGGTATCTGCCGAAGGTGCTGCCACTACGCTATCAACTCCTGTGGCGTCGAGCGAACGCACAAAGCCGGCGTTGTTGTAGAGGCCATGGTTCACAAGGTCAAATTCCTTGGTCTTGCCATTGTCTCCGCCGGGGTTGAACATACACCTCAGCTTGGGCGACGCGGCCTCGCAGTTGAACGAGTAACGGTAGTAACCGTTGGTATTGTCAAGTGTCATCACCGCACCGGGCCATGCTCCGCCGGTGTAGTTCTTGTCACCGTCTGCCTCATCCCAGATCCAGGTGTAGACAGTACCCCAGTTGGTCGAAGCGTTATCATAATAAATCACATAGTTGCCATCTGCCGGAGGGGTGGGGTCGTCGGGATCGTCCGGGTCCACGGGATCCGGATCTACCGGTCCGGGAGGAGGTGTCACCGAACCTGTGCGCATCTTGCCGATGTTGGCGAGAGCATAGGTAATCTCGTCGATGTCATCCTTTTCGTGCGAGGTCGATTTGTCGGCACCATAGGAATCGAACACATTGTCAACCATAGCCGGGTCAAACGGTATACAGTCAATACCTGACTCACCACGTGTAGCCACAATACGGGCACCGATACCGTTGGCCTCAAGCCATTCGCGGTCAATGCCGAGAGCGCTCATCGGGATTGTAATCTGGAAGAATGAGTCATACTCAGTGCTGTGAGGCTTGAGATTTGAGGGATAGTTCGGTCCGAGAAGGTTCTCGTAGCAATCCTTGTCGTAGATGCTCTCCAGAATGGAGGGGTCAGAAATAAGAGTGCCGCTGATGTCGTAATTAGCGGTTTCCTTCTGGCGCCAGTAGTGCGACGGAGCGAAGTCGTTGGTCACATAATAGCTGATTCCGAGTTTGGTGTATTCCTTACAGTTGGCGCCATAGTTAGTGGCTCCTGAAGCATTCGATGCAGTGAACATTGCCGGAACACCGGTACCTACCTTTCCGCTCATGAAGAAAAGGTGGTCAACGTGCGACTTGAACGTAACGCCGTTGCTTGATGTTGTCTGCCAGATGAAGTCCCCATTCTCCAGCTTACCTGACATACAGGTCGAAGAGGGATCGACACTGATTGCCAGAATCAAGGGCACTTCGCCGATATGTCCGTAGTCGGTCAAGGGGCCGTCGCCCTCGCGTGCCCACGTGTCGCCGGTGTTGCACATCTGCCATGCGATGTAGAGGTTCTTGTCGTCCCATGCGGCATAGAGCGCATAGGTGTCGAGCACGTTGTTCTCATGCGAGCCCTTGAAGGCGGTACACATGTCGTTGGCACCGCAGGTCGCAATCATGTAATCGTCTGTCCAGTCGGAAATCTTGGTCATCGGAGCCGACACATATTTGCCGACTGCGTTGTCCGCGTTGGTTGAATAGTAGGCTCTTGTCTCGATCTCATCGAGGGCGAAAGCCGGAGCCGCTACGCCCGCTAAAAGCGCGGCAGCAACCACAGGGAATTTTGTCATGATACAGGTTAAATAAAAAGTTAGTGTAGGTTGTTATCCAATTTACGCCACAAAAGTACAAAAAATAATCCATACGGCCAACCGTCATAGGCAAGCCGCATAATTTTTATGGCAAAGACATACCAATTTACCCCTCCTCTATTTCTTGCAGAAGAGACTCATGAAGAGGTCGCGGTCAGGCACCTCCGAAGTGCGGATACGGTTGCGGATACGAGTCCACATCACATAGTAATTCCCCTTCTCTATCGACAGCAGCAGACACGCCGACTGGCTCGACAATCCGGCGAGCGAACAGAGCATCAGCCTCACATATTGCTCGTTGAATTTCGGGAACTCGCGACGTATCTTCTTGGCGATACCATCGTTGCGCTCGTTCAACCGCCGCTCGATCTCATCGAATATGTCGCCGTCGCGCAGCGACCTCAGCTCCCGGTCAAATTCCTCCTCAATCTCGCGCAGACGTTTCGGGTCGGTCTCCTTGAAGTATTCGCGGCTTATAGCATTAAGGCGTGACATGTAGAAGTCAAGTATCACATTTATCCAACGCTCCTTTTCATTATCACTCTCCGCGCCCTCACCGGCCTGTGCAGATTCCTTATCCCCGGGGTCTTCTGATCGGTCGTTACCCCGTGGTGCATCCTCTTCGGGAAGTGAGGCGGCCATGAGGGCGACACCCTTTATATCGTTCTCCGCACGCAATGCCCTTGCCTTCCGGTAGAATCTCCATATCAGCGAGACAAGCAGAACAAACGCAGCCAATGCCACGGCTATCCATACCATGTTGACAAAGCGGCGGTGACGCGCACGCTCCTCTGCCGCCTTCTTCTCGTAGAAAACGCGTTCCACCGACTCAAGAGCGTTGGCGAGCGATGTCCCGGCGCGGTCATTCCCGAGACGCCGCATGTTGCGGTAGCATTCAAGCGTGAGCCGGTCTTCTCCCTGACGTTCATGCTTATCGGCCATACACTCCCAATACGATATATCTTCCGCCGAGGCCCCGGTTGAGAAATAGTTGGCCGCACTATCGGGCATTCCGTTATGATAGTACACAGCCCCTATCCTCACCGAGTCCTCAGGAGTCATGATTTCAGAAAGCCACTTCCGGTCTATCTTACGGTAATGCTCAAGCGAACGCCTGTAGTCGCCAAGCACACAGCAAATATCCGCATATATAAACTCAAACTGGCAGACGGATTCTTTTTCTGTCTTGTCGAGCAACCGCCGGGCCCGGTCCATCACGATATAAGCGGAGTCATTGTTTTCATGTGAATACTCTCCGGCTAAATCCATTGTTGCATAGAAGGCATTATGCGGAAAACCTGATGACTCATATTTATCTACCGCCTGCTCCCTGTGCAACCGGGCGGCCTTGAGATTATACACATTGCGGTAAGCGTCGGCTACGAGCTCATGGGCACGAGCCTCACGATATTCATCTCCCTCTGATTCCGCTATGTCGAGCGATATTAGCCCTTCCTCTACAGCTTTGCGCACATTGCCGCTGCGGAATGCCATCAGGCCATTGTAGTAATGCGCCTCCCCCGTCCTTCCTGTGCGTCCTTCCCGGTCAAGTACACGTGTAGCGCGCTCTATGATTTCCTCATTCTGCTCCTCCACACCGGCCTTTGCCGAAGCTTTGACAAGCAGCAGGTCGTACAATGCCTTGTCCTCTGCTGTTGTGAGTCGGTCACGGTCAAGTGTTTCCAGCACACCCAACACAGAATCACCATCAGCCGCCGTGACCGGTCGCCCCGTCCTGTCCCACAAAGCCGACTCAGCCCGACGGAGCGCATCATGTGCGGCATCACGACCGCACGCCCCGCACAATGCGAGCAGCACAACCGCAACGACCGCTACCGCCGCAAAACGACCGCCACCAGCACCTCGGCATCCCTCATATAGTCTTCCAACTATCATGTCGCAAATATACGACTTTTATTTCACAATCTCCTTCCACCGTCCGAGAAAAGGCACACGCCATAATAATTTAACACACATTAACTTTTGAAGGATATTTTAATATTTGGTTGGAATGGGGGTGGCTACGGCTTACCCCGCGATTTCGCTCCGGAAAACGTGTTAGGAATCCCCGCGAAAAAACTTACAAGTTGTTAAATCGCTTGATTTATTGGCCGATATAAATATTTTACAGCAACCTTTGAAATTTGGAAATGACCGATTCTCTGACTACCTTTGCAATGTCATCTGCAACCGGCAGACACCGCATGGGTCATCCGGAAACGATGACAAAGGTACCTTTAAATAATATGACATGCGAATAAAATCACAATACCTGGCCGCAGCAATCCTCCTTACCGGAGGACTCGTCATCATTCCGCAGCTGACCCTCGCGGAAACTCCGGCCATCATTGAGAAGACCAAATCGGGTAAAACGACCGTCACAACGCGCCCCGTCGTAAAGAGGACATCGAAAGACCCGACAAGAATACCGACAAGCACGCAGCGTTTCCGCCCGAGCTTCACTGAAACCAACACGGCATATGAAATTGCCTGCCTGTATTGGAACGGCAAAGTCATACTCAAGTTCAGCCCCGTCCAGGGTAATGCACACGTAATCGTACGCACTCCCGAGGGTGAACGGCTGTACCGCACCACAACCCGCCGCAACATAACAATTAATGCCGGCGACAGACCGGGTGACTATCATGTCGAGGTCAAGACAACCGTAGGTTCTGAGTGCACCTTCGACTTCACGGTAGAAAAGTAGGAGGCCGAAACCGCCCGTAACAGCGCCGGTCGGAACGTAGTGTGGACTGAATGAGACAAAAACAAGTGTAACTTTTAATACTTCAAGTTATGAAACATTCTACAATCATCGCGATGGCAATAGCCATCGTATCGCTCCCCGCAATGGGCGCGACCACACTCGTCCCCGAACAGTGCTCCATCGGCGACCGCCCCTTCGTTCACCCGCTCGAACATGTCGAATTCACATTCGATGGCGAGATCCAACTCGGTTCCGCACCATCTGCCATGGTCTTCGGCGAGGAATGGGTATCAGCCAAAAGTTTCGAGGTCTCCAACTACAAAGGCAAGGAACGCACGCAAGGCACTCTCATCGTCTGGTTCGACAAGCAGAATCTTCCGCTCGGCCAGGATTACAAGCTGACCGTAAGTAAAGGAACGGTCTCGCTTGTAGAAGACAATTCGGCTGTCAATGACGCGATTGAAGTCAACTTCTCCGTCCCGGCAGACCTCGGGCCACACCGCTTCGACTATGAACAGAACGCTGTAATCGAGTCAGCGCAACACATCTGGGTTTACTGGGGATTCGAGACAGCACCGGTCCGAGACCCGCAGTTCGAGCTTTACCATGACGGCAATCTGATTGGCGTGTATCCGGCACATGTAGGCTGGGACTGGGACCTTGGTCAGGCATATGTCGATTTCCTTGGCACGATGCGTTTCGAGCGCGACGAGCACTATTCGCTCGTGCTCCCCGCCGGCAGCGTGAAGTCCTGCTATCGCGACGACCTCCTCAACCGTGAGGCCCGACTCGACTTCATCGGCGGCGCAGACCCTGTTGAACCCGACCCGCTCTGGTACGACTGGTGCAGCATCTTCACAGAGCATCCCTCGGTCTACAACATCATCTGGTTCCAGTATAACGACATGAGCATACGAGTAGCCGACGATGCTAAAATCCAACTCTACGACAGCACAAACAACATACTCGTGGCCGAGGCCGACGCATGGCATGACACAATGGTCAACTGCGTGCGCATGAACGCCGATTTCGGAGGCTTCGAACTTGAAGACGGCATAGGCTACACGCTCGTGGTTCCGGCCGGCACAGTCTACCGTGAAGAGTCCGACGGCACCCGCACCTTCAACAAACGCCAGGGCCTTAACGTCTCCGCTCCCTCCGGTGTAGACAATCTCACCACCGATTCCCAGACCTCCGCCCTTCCCCTCCACGACCTCAACGGCAACCTGGTCTCCACCCCCATCCCCGGCACCATCTACATCCGCGCCGGCAAAAAAATCATCTGGCGCTGACCGGACAAAGACGCAGACCTGACAAAGACACTGACCCGACAAACCGGCATTGATTCCATAACTTAAAATCCTGTCCGGGGGCGGCCGACACCGCTTCCCGGACAGGATAACAACCTACATCTGAAAACTCAAGTCAGCATTCCGGCCATCCGGGGTGCTGTTTTTACTTAATCACTTCTTTGCTCGCGGATAATCACTTATCCCGCTTTGCCTTTCTATTTTTACTTAATCACAATTTTTTCTCTCTGTGTGCCGCGCACGCGTATGTAGAGTCCCGACGCAGGTTCGGAAACCTTGATTCCCTGAAGTGTGTAGTATTCTTCAGTCTCATCAACAGCCACCGTACCGACAGCACCTACCCCGGTGCCGGTCGATTTGGAAATGCTGATGGTACCTTCCGCTGTGTTGACATCCACAAGATAGTCGTCGGCTTCGGCAATCTGCCACTGGAGATCGCCATCCTGGTCAAGGGCTATCTTTCCGGCATTGTCAGCATCGCGGAAATAATAGTATTTCTGATTGAATGTTCCACCACCCTTGATTGTAGTGGCAATCTTGAAGGAACCCGCTTTCAGTGCGACCTTGCCGCTCTTGTAGACATATGGGGTCTCAGCCTGCTGGTAGAGCGGCGTACCCTCGTCTACGCTCCAGCCACCCTCTGTGGCATCGCCTATCATGAAGAGGGAGCAGTCGGTTATCTCTGTCTGCTGATAGTCAGACTTAACGGCGGTCATGGTCATGTTGGTCAGATTGACGGTCAGAAGATAGTTGGCATTCTCTGCTACGGTCAGCTTGCCGTAACCGGTGTCGCTTGTTCCCGAGGCGAGTGCCGTAACTCCGTTATCGCCAGTGGTGCCCTCGGCCGAACCATATTCAAGACCTCCCCAATCGGTAGTGGTGAGGAACTTGAAGTCCTTGCCTCCGTAGAGATAGACCGTACCTGTGTACACCTCCGGTTCGGCGGCTGTCGAAAGAAGAGCCGTCGCTCCATCGAGATCCCAGCCTGAATGTACGCCGTCGCCGACAATCCAGAGTCTTCCGGCATTGGCCGACATTGCGCTTGCGGCCACCATGGCAGCCATTGCGATTTTTGCAAAATTCTTCATAATCTGTCTTTTTTATCTTGTCTTTATTTTGTTATTCGTCTTATCAGCCCTATTTGGCCTATCAGCCCTATTTTACTTCCTTGATCGATATGGCATATCCCCCGCCGGGTGCCGCCTTCAGCTTGAGCTTCGTACCTGCGTTCACCTTCTGACGCTTGATAGTATAAGCCTGCGGATTTGTGGCATAATGGGCATCTTTGGCATCGGCATAGATGATAGCTTCATACTTGCGGTCCTTGTCGAGGAAGTCGAGTGAGAGTTTCGACTCATGACCCGCCTCGCCTGCGGTGCAGCCCACGTACCAGTCTTCCGTTCCCTTGGCCTTGCGGGCAGCCACGATATACTGTCCCGGCTCTGCCTCTATATAGCGGCTCTCGTCCCAGTCAACCGCCACATCCTTGATAAATTGGAAAGCATCCATGTAGCGCTCATATACCTCCGGAACATCGGCAGCCATCTGGAGCGGACTGTACATGGTGACATAGAGGGCGAGCTGACGCGCGATTGTACTGTTCACATGGCCGTTGCCGTCGGGATTCACGGTCTTCATGTCCATCTCGAATATGCCGGGAGTGTAGTCCATAGGACCGCCCTGCAAACGCGTGAAGGGAAGCACCGTGGTGTGGAACGGTTTGTTGCCGGCGAATGCCTCGTACTCGGTGCCGCGTGCGCTCTCGTTGCCGATCAGGTTTGGATACGTGCGGCAGAGTCCTGTGGGGCGCACCGCCTCGTGGGCGTTGACCATGATTTTGTGCCGGGCGGCCTCGGTCACTGCATAGAGGTAGTGGTTATTGAGCCATTGGCCATAATGGTGCTCTCCTCGGGGAATCATATTGCCCACATACCCGCTCTTCACAGCATTATAGCCATATTTCTCCATCAGCGAGTAAGCCTGTTCCATATGACGCTCATAGTTGCGCACGGAGCCTGATGTCTCGTGGTGCATCATGATCTTCACCCCTTTTGATTTGGCATAAGCGTTGAGCATATCGATGTCGAAGTCGGGATATGGTGTCTGGAAATCGAACACATAGTCTTTCGAGTGGCCGAACCAGTCTTCCCAACCTACGTTCCAACCCTCCACAAGCACCTGGTCAAAACCATGCTCGGCGGCGAAGTCTATGTATTTCTTCACATTGTCGTTGTTGGCCGAGTGCTTGCCGTGGGGACGGGCGGCGGCATAGTCGGGCGAACCGATTTTGACCGACGGCAGGTCGCTCGTGTAAGACCATTCCTTCGGACCCGCGATCATCTCCCACCACACGCCGACATATTTAACGGGCTTGATCCATGAAGTGTCGTCGTAGGCGCACGGTTCGTTAAGGTTGAGTATCAGGTTCGAAGCAAGTATGCCACATGCGTTGTCGCTGATCATCACCGTGCGCCACGGCGTGTTGACCGGACTCTGCATATGTCCCTTGTTACCCTGCGCGTCGGGTGTCAGCCACGACTCGAACACCATCTTGCTGTCATCATAGTTGAGGTGCATACATGAGTAGTCCACCAGAGCGGCCTCATGTATGTTGATGTATATGCCGTCGTCGGTCTTCATCTGGAGCGATGTCTGCACACCGGTCGGCGAGAACAGGGTCTGAGATGCGTTGCTGCATATCGCCTCGGGCATCTTTGCGCGGATTTCCGACAGACGGCTCTCGGTGTAGTCATATTCCTGTGTGTCGTAGTCTCCGGCTATCCACCACGCGATGTGGTCTCCGTCCATGGCAAACTGTGTATGCTCCTCTTTGATGATGAAGTATGTCAGCACTCCTTCGTTGGGAAACTCGTAGCGGAACCCCACACCGTCGTCGTACACGCGGAACCGCAGGTTCATCTTCCGGTAGTGCTCCGGCTGGTCAAGACGCAGAAGCAGCTCGTTGTAGTGGTTGCGTATCTCGCGGTTCTCACCCCATACCGGCTCCCATGTCTCGTCGAATGTCGATGTCTCGGCCGACAGAAGTTTGAAACCATCCATCATATCGGGTCCGTCGGCAAGCTCGAATCCGAGCGTGGAGGGCTTGATTATATCCTTACCTTTGAATGTCACGCTGTATGTCGGCACACCGTCCACCACCTCGGCCTTGACTTTCACCAGACCCGACGGCGAGGCGATTTCGGCCGCCCCAGCCCCTGCTGAAGGGGCGAGGCTCAGGCCGGCCACGGCAATAGCCGCAGCATAAATCTTATTGTATATCATTATATTAACCTTCTGTTAAGTTATTCTCCGGTTCGTCAAGTAATGAGTCAATTTAAATTGACTCATTACTTACTTTGTAAGTTTCACAATCTTGCAGCCGTGGGGTGCGATGCTGGCGGTGATGCCCGTACCGCTACCCTCGTCGGCATGTTTCCAGAGGTCGCGCATCTTCCACTCTCCCTGTATGCCGAGGTCGCTGAATTTCACGCTCACCGATTTCGGGCTGTCATCGCGGTTGAAGAGACCTATCACATGGCTGCCGTCTGACATCTCACCATACCAAATCTGGTTGTTGGCATCGTTGAGCTTGTCGCTCAGCGGCTTGCCTACGAAGCGGTCTGTGTTGAGGGCGAGCATCTCGGTGTTGGTGTAGAATTTCAGGTTGTCACCGATTGTATAGTACTGGTCAGATACGGTCACCGGACCACCGGCCATGAGCTGGAGCGAGACAACGGTCTCTTTCTCGGCATCGGTATCAAACTTGTTCAAGCGGATGAAGTCGCCGTCGAGTATCACCTTGCCACGGCCCGAAATGTGCGACCAGTATGTGAAGCCGTCGAACATGTTCATGCAGTTGGGCCAGTTGGCATACGACTTCCCTTTGTCGGCCTGCGAGCAGTGCCACCAGCCGCCGACAGCCGTGTCGGCCACGATGCGCACCATGTTGCCGTAGCGCGCCTCAACCTCGGCGTCGTTGTTGAGGTGCGGCATGACCAGAGAGGTGAATATGCCGTATTTCTTGGCCGACTCGGCTATGTAGCTGAGCGCACGGGCATATGACTCGCGGCCATAACCATGGCCGACTACTCCGATGTTGCGGTCCTTGCCATCTTCGTACCACGACAGGAAGTCCATGCGGATATAGTCGATTCCAAGCTCGGCGTAGTGCTTGAAGAAGCCGTCGATATACTCACGTGCGCCGGGATTCTCGGCCACCACCCAGTTGAACCACATGTTCTCTGCCGAGGGGTTCATGATCTCGCGGTCATGGTTGTAGTAGAGGTTGCCGAAGGTGTAGTCAGTACCCTCTATCTTTGTCTCGCGCGGGCCATGAATCCAGAGAGGATTGTCGTAGACACCGACCTTCAGACCTTTGGCCTTGCATTTGGCAACGAGGTCTTTGAGCGACATCGAGCCGTAATGGGTCATGTAACCGCTGGCATCGTTGGCGAGCATCGGTATGAATCCGTCGGTGCATACCATGTCGTAGCCGTAGGGTTTCAGGTCGCGGGCTACCCAGTCGATTATCTTGTCCCACTCCTCGGGAGTTATGTCCATGTCGGAGTTGGATACTCCATTCTGTTCCTGCTCGTAGCAGTATTCATAGACGCTCCAGTAGAGGGGAGCTTTGTAGACATGCACGTCTTCCACTACGGGGAGCTCGGGCAGTTCATATACCGGGGGACGGCGCATCTCGATCTCCTCGCTGCACGAGCTGAGCAGCATCAGCAGGGAGAGCGCACCTGTTGTCATTGTCATTGCTTTCATTTTGTTTTGGCGATAATTTCTGTTTTTCATATTGTCGTTATATGCTCTCCACTGCGATGCTCCAGTTTTCGAGATCGAATGTTATGCGGTATCTTCCGGCCTCTGTCACATGCCATTTGTCATCGGGGTTGGTGGTATATACGAACTCGGGCGATGCGACTCCGGCTTTCGACACCTCGCAGCCGTTGGCCAACGGGCGCAGGAAGGGGCAGGAGAATGTGCCGTCGCGTTCGGTGCATGCCTTGAAGTCACCCTCTACAAGCTCACCTTCCCACACGAAGATGTAGCGCGAGCCTTCCTGACGGACATATTCGGCGGCATCATCCATGCTCCAGCCACCGGGGGTAGCGTCGCCGATCATGAACAGTGTCTCTGTCTCAATCGGGTCTTTGCTGACGGTTATCTCCTCTTTGAATTCGGCCTTGATGGTCCATTTCTCCAGATTGAATTCCAGACGGTAGATACCCGGCTCGGTAACGACCCATTTGTTGTCGGGCGACGCGGTGTAGACAAATCCGCTGTCGGCCACTCCGGCTTTGCCGATCTCCACTCCGTTCGAGGCGGGACGCACATAATCGACATCCCAGTTGCCGGTGGTGGCACATCCCTTCAGCTCACCTTTGTTGAGCGGGCCTTCGTAGATGAAGAGGTAGTCTCCCTGCTTGTCGAGCAATGTCGGGTCATCAATGTTCCATCCGGCCGGGGTCGCGTCGCCGACGATATAGAGGTTCTCGACCTTGATAGGCTCGATCTCAGGCTCGGATGCTCCTGCCAGATAGCGGGTGCTCATCGTCCAGTTGCGCAGGTCGAAGGTCAGGCTGTATGTGCCGGCCTCGGTCACGCGCCATTTCTCGTCGGGGTCTCCGGGGTGCATCTGGAAAGGAGCGTCGGTTATGTCGGCCTTGCCGATTTCGGTACCGTTCTCCACAGGTCGGATAAAGCTGTTGTCCCAACTGCCCGGAACGAGGCAGAGTTTAAGTTCTCCGGCGTTGAGATTGCCCTCCCACGTGAACACGAGGGGATCCTCCTCTCCGGGTGTCATGGGTGTCGGCGAGTCTATGCTCCAGCCGGTCGGGGTGGCGTCGCCCACCATGTAGAGCGTCGTGCTCTTGATGGGCAGGTTCCCCTCGATGATTATGAGGTCTTTCTCACCCTCGCAGCCCGTGGCCATCAGCGTCATCGCCAGTCCGGCCGCGGCATATATCATATTTTTGAGTTTCATGTCTTGTCGTTTTAAGAAGTTACTGCATCCATGTCAACATCAGCTGCTGTAGCCGGGATTCTGCACGAGTTTCGGGTTGGAGTTCAGAATCGGGCGCATTATCGGGAAAATCTCGTAGTGACGGTCCGCGTCGGGAGTCTTGTCCCACCATGTGCCGGTACTGAATTTGCCGAAGCGTATCAGGTCGATCCGGCGGCGACTCTCGGCGAAGAACTCGCGGCCCCATTCGTCGAGCATCTCTTTCTCGTCGAGCTGCGCCTTGCCTTCGGGAGAGTAGAGCACATCGGCATGGTTGGCTACGGGATAGTTACGCTTGCGGACACTGTTGAGGAGCTTGGCTGCCTCGCTCTTCTTGCCTGAGCGGAGCTTGCACTCGGCCAGAGAGTAGATAATCTCGGGGAGTCTTATCTCGGTGTAGTCGCTCTCCATCTGGTGAGCGTCCTCGTCGGAGTAGAAGGGATATTTGGCGAAGTGCCATCCGGAATTGTGGTCGCCGGTGGTGAGGTTGCTCGTCTTGTCGGCCGGCCATTTGTCGGGATCGAGGCTCTGGAACTTCCCTACGGCGTCACGTATATAGAGGTCGTAGTCCACTTCCGGGGCACGCACGCGGCGCTTGGTCCCGTTCTCGTCGATATATTCGAGGTAGCCGTAGAGGAACATCCCCTCGCGCTTGCTGTCGCCGAGGTTGCGGTAGAGCTTCATGCGCTCGTCGCCGGGATATTTGCGGAAGTTCTGGATGGGCATACCGAGTTCATAGGTATAGAGGTTGCCGCTGAGGTCATAGCTGGGCGATGCGGCATATTTGGTGTTGTGGTCGCCGGCCTTCGCCTTGCGGTCGCCGAAGTAGTAGCGTGCGCGTGCCGGTACGGTCCACCAGTATGTGTCGCCCTGATAGTGCCAGTAGCTGTAACCCTGTGAACCGGGGAAACCGAATATCACCTCGTCGCATGTGTCGTTGTCCCAGTCGAAGGGTGCGTCCCAGCGGTCGGCCACGGCATAGTCGCCATATTTGCCGTCGAGTATGTCCTGCGCATATTTCTCGCAGTCTGAGTAACGGTCTGTGCCGACGTAGACACCGGCGTTTAAGTAGAGGCGCACCAGGAGCGCGGCGGCTCCGGCCTGCGTCCACTGGCCCTGGAGATTGGCTCCGGTGCCGAGTCCCTCCTTGCGGGTCAGCATGGGAAGTATCTCTTTGAGCTCGCTCTCGATGAAGTCGAAGATTACCTGCGGCTCCACCTGCCCTTCGGTGTTGAGGTCAACGTTGTTGAAGCTCACCGCCAAGGGAATGTTGCGGAACGCGTCGAGAAGGCGGATGTAGAACCATGCGCGGAGGGCGCGGCTCTGTGCTCGGAGGTTGTCGAACTCCACATCGCTGAATCCGAAGTGGGCGGCATCGAGCTGCTCAAGGTCCTCGATCACGTAGTTGCACTGCATGATGCCCTGGAAACAGCCGTTCCATTCGGTCTGCGCGTCGCCGCCATCCTCCACATCCCACTGGTGATAGTGGAGACGGCGCCATTTGCCTCCGTCATCCCACCAGCCGTCGCGGGTCGGTGTTATGAGCTGGTCGGCGGTGAGCTCGTTGAGCACATGACGGCTCTGGATGCTCCAGTATGCGTGTTCGAAGGGGCGCAGCACGGCGCGTATCACGTCGTTCTTTGTGTTATAGTAGTTCTGGGTGCCGACCTGGTCGTAAAGTGTCTCGTCCAGATTCGTGCAGCCTGTCAGCGCGAGGGCGCAGAGCGCGCCTGCGGCTATATTGCGTAACATTTTCATTGTCTTGTTGTCGGATAAGGTTAGAAATCTACTTGCAGACCTACGATGAACTGTCTTGTCGAGGGGTAGTAGGTGCGTGTGCTCTGAGCGCCGGGCCAGAGACCGTTGACCTGGTAGGTCGAGGGATCCACGCCGCTGAATTTTGTGAGCGTGAAGACGTTCTTGACGGTTCCGTACACCCGGATACGGTCGAGGAAGCGGGTCTTCTGCAACGGTATGGTGTAACCGAGTGTCACCATGTCGAGCTTGAAGTAGTCGCCGCGCTCCAGGAAGTAGTCACACACCACCGGGTTGGCGTCGGGCGATACATCGAAGTTCTTGCCATAGGCTTTCTTGAGCACATTGCCGGTGAAGTTGCGCGTGCCGTAGTAGAAGTCATGTATGTTGAAGAGGTCGAAGCCGAAAGCTCCGCGGAAGAAGAGGGCGAGGTCGAAGTTGCGGTAGCGGAAGTTGTGGCTCGTGGAGAGGGTGAATTTCGGCATACCGTTTCCTACCACGCGGCGGTCCTCGTCGGTGGCCTGCGAGGCATAGATTATGTCTCCCTCCTTGTCATAGACCAGCCAGTCGCCGTCGGTGGTGATGCCGGCATATTTCCACATGTAGAAGTTGCCGAGCGGTTTCCCTTTCTCTATCCGCTGCAGTGTGTAGAAGGGATAGGGCGACTCGGTGTCGCAGCCGTTGTAATAGTCCTGGCCGACATACTGCGAGTTGCTGAAGTCAACGAACTTGTTGCTCATCCATGTGCCGATCACTCCGAAGTTGTAGTCGAAGTCTTTTGTGCTGACGGCGTTGAAGTTGAGGTCGAACTCGAAGCCTTCGTTCTTCATGGTGCCGACGTTGACGAATGTCTGGTCGTGCAGGTACGGGGGAACCGACACGTTGTAGTTGCCGAGAAGGTCCTGCTGGCGGCGGTTGAAGTAGTTGAGCGATCCGTAGAAGCGGCTGTCGAAGAATGAGAAGTCTACGCCGACGTTCCAGTTCTTGCCTTTCTCCCATTTCAGGTCGGGGTTGACGTTCTTGCCCGGGCCCCAGACCTGATAGTATTTGCCGTTGTAGAAGTAGTAGCCGAAGCCTGACATGGTGTTGATCGAGTTGTAGCTGCCGAAGTCCTGGTTACCGGTCACACCGTAGTCGGCGCGGAGCTTGAGCTCGTTGACCCATGCCACATCTTCCATGAATTTCTCACGCGATATGCGCCATCCGGCCGACACGGCAGGGAAGTTACCCCATTTGTGGTTCTTTCCGAATTTCGACGATCCTTCATGACGCAGGGAGGCTGTCACCAAGTAGCGTCCGTCGAAGTCGTAGCTCACGCGGCCGAAGAATGCAATGAGCTTGGAGTCGTTCTTGTAGCTGCTCATCAGCACCTCTCCCTCCTCTTTGGCGAGTTCGCCGGAGCCGAGGTTGTCGGAACCGAGTCCGTCGTTGGGAAAGTCTTTGTTCCATGCACTGAATCCTGACGCCTGATAGTACTGGTAGGAGTAGCCGACCATGGCCTTGATGTTGTTAAGTCCGAAGTGTCCGCTGTAATTGGCGAGCCATTCGAGCACATACTGACGCTCCTTGCTGTAGGCGCGGCTTGCCTCGCCGTCGTATCCGGCGTTGATGGCCTGTGTGCTTGTCGAGGGGCGGAACCATGAGTCGTTGTTGCTCGACTGGTGGTCGGCAAACATTATCTGGGTCGAGAGCATATGGTCAGACACTCCTCCTTTGGCAAAGAGGGGAAGCAGGTTGAGCTTCAGTGTGCCGTCCCAGTCGAGGAGCTTGGTATCGGAATGGTTCTTCTCCAGTTTCATCAGCTCGACGGGGTTCTTGCCTACCACCTGTCCCTGGAAATTGTAGTATAGGTTTGGATTCTCGGGGTCCATGAGCGGCGTGGTCGGGTTGGCCTCGATTGCGTCGCGGAACACACTCCAGTCCGAGTTCTCGCGGTAGATGATTCGGGGAGCCACGTTGAGGTTGACGGTGAAGAGTCCACCCTTGGTTGTGTGCGATACTGATGCGCGGGCGCCATATTCGCGTCGCTGCGAGCGGAGGTCGATACCGTTGGCATCGCGGAAGTCGGCGCTGACGCGGTAGTTGCTGCGGTCGTTGCCGCCGCTCACGGTCAGGGTGTGCTGTGTGGTGAAGCCGGTGCGTGTCACCGCGTCGAGCCAATCGACATCGCCGCCGAGGTCTACTCCCCGGTCGCCCCAGCCGAGACGCACCTCGCGGTAGTCGGCCGCGCTCATCATGTCGAGTTCTTTGTTCACCACATCCCATGCGCACATGCCGGAATATGATGTGTGGGTGGCGCCATCCTTGCTTCCTTTCTTGGTGGTCACGACAATCACACCGTTCGAGCCGCGTGTACCATATATTGCCGATGCGGCACCATCCTTGAGCACGTCGAACGATGCGATGTCGTTCGGATTGACATTGGTAAGGTTGCCGCCGGGCACTCCGTCAATCACAATCAGCGGGCCGAGTCCTGCCGAACGCGATGACACACCGCGGATCTGGATGCTGGCCATGTTGTTGGGGTCTCCGGCTCCGGTGTTGGTGATTGACACGCCGGGCACCTTGCCCTGGATCATCATCGAGGGGTCCATGGAGCTTACGGTCAGGAAGTCTTTCTCGCCGATGTGCGACACGGCTGAGGTCAGCTCCTTCTTGTCCATGGTGCCGTAACCGATCACCACGACCTCGCTGAGTGATTCGGCCGACTCTTTCATCTCGACATTTATAAGGCTGCGGCCCTCTACGCTGAGTTCCACGGTCTCGAAACCTATGTATGAGAATCGGAGTTTGGCTTTCGACGCGACCTCCAGACTGTATTTGCCGTCGATGTCGGTCAGTGTTCCTGTCTTTGTGCCCGGCACGGTGACGCTCACCCCTATCAGGGGCTCGCCCGCCGCATCGCTCACTGTTCCTGTCACTGTGGTCTGTTGCGCTCTTGCAAGTTGTGTGCCTATCGCCACCACAAGGAGCATCAACAGATACCTGAGATGGTACTCTCGTCTTTGCATTGTAGATAGATTTTAATAGTCCCTCACTCCGGTGTCGTATGCCCGTCGACATCGCCGACCGCCGGATTTCGGGTCTGTGGTTAACTGCGGCAAAATTACTCGCTTTGTTCGTTCCGGTCAAGAGCTGTGACATGAAAAGTAGCGCACGCAATCAACTATACCGTTGATTACATGCGCTTTAATATTTATACTTCCGGTGTTTTATGTAGTGATTGGTGAGTAGGTCATGATACCTCTCAATCGGTTTAGGTGCAATTTATATCACCTGTTGCGGGCAATTTTCTGCACCTCGGCTTCGAGCAGCGTGCGGTCTCCCTTTGCTTTGTTACGGACTTTGGTCCGGTAGTTGTAGATGGTCGATATGGAGTAATGCAGGAACTTGGCTATCTTGTCGCTGTCGGTCACACCGAGTCGTATGAGCGCGTAGACGCGCAGCTCCGGAGTGAGCGTACCCTCTTTCTTGGGCTGTATCTCCTCTCCCTCCTGCAAAAGGGCGTTGAGGTCCTCGACAAAGGTCGGGAACAGGTTCAGGAATGTCTCGTCAAACCGGTCGTAGAAGTTCTTCAGCTCCTCATCGACAAGTTGCGAGGATTTGAGATGCTTCTTCAGTTCGTCGCTCTTGCCCGAGGCTAACAGTTTGGCCGCAGTCTTGCGGTATGTGTCGAGCTTGCCTATATATTCGAGGCACTGGTCCATATACCGGCCTATGTAGACTTCCTTCAGCTCGGAGTTCTCGGCGATTTCCGAATTGGCCTGTGCCAGACGGTCGTTCGATTCCTGGAGACGGTTGTTGACTTCGTTGAGCTGTTCGTTCGAGTCTTTCAGGCGGCTGTTCACATGGTTGAGTTTGCCGTTGGTCTGCCGCAGCTCTATGTTGACTTCATTCAGACGGTCGTTGGCCTCCTTCAACTGTCGGCGGGCGCGTGCCTTCTTCTTCATCTGCCTCCACATCAGCACAAGCAGCAGCACCACGACCACAAGGAGCGCGGAGATTATGATGGCGGTCAGCTCAAGAATCTTCTTCTGGCTCTTTACGGTCTCGACATATATTCCGTTGATTGTGGGATAATAGTTGCTCAGCTCGATTATGCGGTGCCGGGCATTGCATTTGGCGGCATCGTCAAGGGCGATGGTCAGAAAGCGGTATGCGCGGTCCATATCCCCCTCCTCGTAGAGCAGCAGGGCGAGTTCGCGCAATGAGGCATATTCGCGCACCCCCGATTTCATGTCGGCTATCGCGCTCGTAAGCAATTCCTTTTTCTGATTTTCACGGTCTCCGGTCTTGGCATATGCCTCGGAGAATGTCCAGGCGCATATCGCCTTGTCATGTTCGCTGAGGTCATGGCGGCTCACATATGCCCGCAGATGGCGTATGGCCTCTTCAGGTTGACCCCTGAAATTCAGCTGGTCGGCCTTGATAAGCGCATGAAAAAGCCCGTCGGGGTCGTTGACCGACAGCAGCGAGTCTCGGTAACGGTCTGTAAGAGCCTCGTACCGGTATCTCTCCGGCTCGAAGGCGGCATGGTCGGCAAGCCGTCCATATACCGTCCGCAACGTATGGAAATAATATGGACGCAGATAGCCGGGAACCACCCTGACATCTATCGAGTCGGTGAGGTCGAGCGTCTCCATATACATTCCGGTCGAGCAGAGGATGTTGGCGCGGTGCAGCTGCGCGTTTATTATCAGGGCGCGGTCATCTATCTTTCGGGCGAGCTGTTCCTGACGCAGACTGATGTTATAGGCCGAATCGGCATTATAGGGATGATACTCGCCAAACAGGTCGCCCAACGCATCGAAACGGTCTCGGTCATCACGTGCCGACCGCAGACGCTGCCGCGCCTCACGGATGCTGTTCTCTTTCTTGCGCTCATATATATTACGGTGCGACAACACTTTCTCCAGCTCACCCATCAGCGAGTCCGTGACCGCGTTGCCCGCCGCCATAACGACCGGACAACAAACCAGAATCAGCAGAAAAATCAGATGTCGCCTCATAAACATATATCACGAAATTACTTCTTTTACAATCTGGAGCATCTTCTTATTGTTGAGCTGTGTGTGGAAATGCACATTGTATCCTTGTGCTGAAAGGTTCTTAAAGAAAATCTCAGCACATTTAATCTTGGCTTCTTCTATCCCGCGCATTGTTGATTTATTTTCCACATCCTTTGTCTCAACAACAATATTCAGTTCCTTATCTCCATTTTCACGTTTTACTACATACATGAAGTCCGGGCTGTAAGTACCGCCGGAAATTGTTGGTATGGCAATACTGCTTCTTGGAATTTTACCATACACAATTACTTCCGCAATTCCAGACAACCCGCCATCTATGTCAGCCTCAATATTGTCCAGTTCCAAAGGTGAGTCATAGGCTTTGGTATCATAGAGGTATTTGGCAGCAGGTTCACCTTCCTTGATTTTCACGCCAATTCTGCCCTGTGTTATTTCCTCCTTTACACTGCCATCGGCGTGAGTCAAGGCTGTGGCAGCGACTTTCCCTTTGGTTTTCTTGTAATTGAATCGTCCCTGCAAAGTGGAGATTTTCCAATCTGTGAAATGCTGAATTATAAGACTGACGGCTTGTTCATTGAAATGAGACGGCTTGATTTTTCCACTCTTTCTGACATATCTGCATATCGCCTCATGAATAATAGCAACAGATATGTTGGTTGAAGCGGAAACTCTTTTAAGAAATACCCCGTAAGGCAGAGGTTGATTGATAGTGTACTGAACTCCGGAACTTGATGTCGCGGACATCATCTCTCCATCACTGCTGACCTCATCTCTTCGGCTCGATATGATTTGGTCAGAGAAGATAGTCCGGGTTTTGAAGATATTATCCAATGCCTTCCTCACCTCATCATTCAGTTCTGAATCATAATTGATAGTGTAATTTTGATTGAGGACACTCCACAGTTGTTGTATCTCTTCAAATTGCGCTTTTCTAATCTTTATCGGTTTGCCAGGCACTTTGTTCCGGTCTTTGACCTTTTCGGGTTTTAGGCCGGTCTTGAACAATGGATATTCTTCAAAGAATTGTGAACGTGTCTGAGGATTAATGTTGCGTTCAAAATCAACATAACCCTTGGTCATAAGCTCAATCATCAATTCCATGTCAGTCTTGCCCATCTTTTTGGCAACAGCCCTGATCAGGTCAGGCGAAACAGTAAGAGATCCGGGCACTTCACTGTTGATTTGATCCACAAGTTTCTTCGCGAAGTCAGCTTCCGTGAAATCTACGATATAGTTGAGCGTAAACTCTTGATTGGATATACGGTTGCCACACTCATCTACCGGAAGGCGTAATCCGCGACCCACTTCTTGCAGTTTGGATATATCGCTTCCACTTGAACGGAGTTTTGCAATGGTGAATACATTGGGGTTATCCCACCCCTCCTTCAATGTCCATTTGGAGAACAGGAACCGACGGAGCATATATTTCCCCTCCTTATCCATGAATGAAAGCAGTTTTTTCTTGCCGTTCAGAATATCATTGATCTCTGTTGCAATGTCTTCGTCTGACGAACTGTTGTCCTGTGCAAAATAACCGGCATGGCAAGCCCTGATATTATCAAGGCTGGCTTGCAGATATTCCTTATATTCTTTTTCCTGTTCGGTGAGTTTGCATATGGTGTCAATCAACTTCTCTTTCAGCAACCGTTCAAATGCTTCAAGTATGTACGGTTTCTTTCCGTCATCACCTTTGCGATAGGAAGTTATATCGTCAATGAAGAACAGTGCAAGTGTCTTTATTTTGAATGTCCTGCCGGAGAAGTTCTCTCGTTCTGTTTCGAAATGACGTTCAAGAGCAAGCCTTATCATCTGCTCCTGATAGGAATTCATAAATATGTCAACAGTCATTTCCTCTCCGACGGTTTTAGTCTGTCCGTTGGAAAGTTCGATGAAGTTTTTATCAATGGCCGAGATGGTAATTCCTGCAAACTCTTCCGCTATTTGTGCCAATGAATCATTAACTCTTAGTTGAAAAGTACGCGCAGGGTGGTCGGCACTCTTATATTGGAATGTCGCGACATCATTCTTTTTCACGGAGAGAAGTTTCACTTTCTCATCCTGCTTGGATGAAGGCTCAAAATGCTCTTTCGCGACCCCCTTTATCAGACCCTGGTTGAACGACTGGCACGCATTCAGGTCGTAAAGCAGATTCTGATAATCCTTTACAACCTGCCTCTTCTTCCCCTTGCCGATTGTCACTTCCGGGTACGTCGCCCCGAAGCGGATTATGCACTGAGGATTGAGTCTGTCCATAATGACAGAAAAAGCCTTCTGGTCTCTTGAAAATTTATGAGGTTCATCAATGATGACAAACGGTCGGGTGGCTTTAAGAGCATCGTATGGACAATAGAAGCCCTCTACTACCGCCCCATAATCATCACGGCTGAGCATATAGTTTTTCTGTTCCTTCAGCAGCTGCATGTTCACCAAAAGAACAAATATTTTTCTGCTGTCCCTGCAAGAGCCTTTTACAAATTCAATTACTGCCGATGGAAAAAATTGCCGTCCCTTTTTCTTTTTCTTTGGTGTATCTAATGTCAACAGAACAATCTCGGCATCATAACCGCATTCATCACAGAAATGACGAAGTACGTACGGATCTTCCATGAACTGTCTTGCCCCGGCTTTGATAGGAAGCCCCGGAACTGCGACAATGAACTTATTGATTCCGTACTGACGGTGAAGTTCATACATTGTCTGTACATAGACATATGTCTTGCCTGTTCCGGTCTCCATCTTGATGTCAAGATTCAGACAACCGGGAGCAAGTGAAAAGCCTCTGTTCTCAGGGTAAATCTTATTCTCTCTTTGCACGGCACGTATGTTGTCACCCACGCCATCCTGAAAAACAGTAATCTCCGGATTGGCATAATAATTTGTGGGCGATTTAATCCATGTATCTTTGAACACACGGGCTATGGAGTCAACAGCCTTCTGCTGATGTTCCAGCTTTCTTTGCAGAATCAACTCCATAATCAGTAGCGGACATCAAAGTTTAGTTGAAGATTCTTCTCTCCTGCCTGAACAGACTGAAGACTGTCTTTCAGACTCGACAACTCCGCCCAGTCAAAGGCATAACCATATATGACAATATTCTGAGGATTGAAATCCTTATCACTCTGGAGTCTGTCGAGCAATGCACCAATCGTCTCGCTTGACAACGAAGAGTTTACCAAATATAAATGCTTGTCTATATAGTAGGCTGTATAACCTTCCAAGTCAAGCTCCTGCACATCCGGAGTAAGGCCGTAACCATCCCTGACAAGCCATGTGGCGAGTATTGTCGGAACGCCAAACTCATCAACAAGAGACGAGTCGCCGCTTATGGCGTTTGGATTGAACTTTTCAATCTTCTCAATTTGGGTTGATGTCGGCTCCACGAGGGTATAATGTTTGAAGCCTAAATCTCCCGCGAACATCGGATTGGATTCCCTTACTTTCTTGGCTGCGCGTTTGATACGGTCGATACCTAATTCATCAATAGTCCTGAAGCCGGCCTTGAATGCGTCTGACTCTTTCTCAAACGGAGCCTGAATTTGAACGAGAATATAATTTAATGACTCTCCGTTAGAAATTAAATTCATCGCAGCGTGAGCTGTCGTAGAAGAGCCACCAAAGAAATCAAGGACATACACGTTACCCCTATCTGTTGGAGCAATTCCCTGAGATAGAATCAACTGTATGTATTCAATTGGTTTTGGAAAATCAAAATATTCTTTCCCATCATAAAGTTCTCTTAACTCGCGTGTACCTTGAGAGCTATATGTTGTCTCCAAAATGGAAGACAGACCGGTATATTCGCTCTCCAAATCTCGCATGAATTTTTTACGACGAGGGCGTCCGGTACAATCTTTAGGAAAGATGACTTCATTTGATTTAATTAGTTCCAACATTCGCTTAGGCTCATATCTCCATCCTGTTGGCGGACATGCATATGTAACACCTGTACCCGGGTCTGTCAAATCATAATGCAAGTTGGGACGTTGAGATGCAGTAGCCAAGCCAACCATATTATCACTCATCCAAGGTCCGCGTGGATCATTGTCGGGATTCGAGTATTTAGTTTTATCAGACTCCTTGCCTATTATTCGACAATATTCTTTCCTTCCATAGCACAAAAGATAATCATGGTCTTTCGATGCGCCGTTTTTAGTACGGCTATCCACCATCTGTCTCTTCTTCCAGATGAAAGAGCAAATCATATTCTCTTCTCCGAATATATCGTCACAGAGAAGTTTGAGGTTGCTTTGTTCGTTGTCATCTATCGAAATGAAGATTACTCCATCTTTTGACAGGAGGTCGCGGGCGAGAAGCAGACGCGGTAACATGAACATCAGCCACGCGGAGTGAGTGGCCGAACCGCGTCTGGTCAAGTCAAGTACCCGTTCGGCCTTTGCCTGAGAAATGCTGAGTTTCTCGGAAAGTTCGGCAGCAGTAAAATTGAAGGAGTCGTTATATACGAATCCATCTGACCCTGTGTTATAAGGCGGATCAATATAGATGCACTTGATCTGTCCTGAATAGGATTTCAATAGATGTTTAAGCGCGTCAAGATTGTCTCCGCTGATGTATATATTCTTGCTATCCTTATTTTCAGGCAACTTGTTATGTGCTTCGTCAGGCACAACCACAGTAGTGGTGTCGAGCGAGGCCAACATACGGGCATAGCTCTTGCCGAGGAACCGAAGTTCATACCCCTCATCAGAAACTTCTACCTTATCTTTCAAATATTCCCTAAATCGTTCTATGTCGAAAGTTCCATCTGCATGAAAACAGGCAGGGAAGTTTTCACGCAAAATCTCCAGTTCTTTAGAACCGGGAACTATAGCACGATTAGCTTGTAATATATCTTTCACCATAATGAAACCGATAAGCAGCAGTTTGATATGAGCAGTCTACCCGTGGTTTTATGAGCAACTTATCTGTCTACAAATTTAATAAAAGTTTTCAAGTTCCACAAGCAAAATCCCGGTTTGTGCAGCGACGCACGGCTCGTGCGTCCGCGCCTGCCTAACGAAACCACCACAATTTGCCGAACGAAACCGCCACAATTTACCGAACGAAACCGCCACAATTTACCGAACGAAACCGCCACAATTTGCCGAACAGAATCTCCACAATTCTCCGAACAAAATCGCCACAATTTGCCGAACAAAACCGCCACAATTTGCCGAATTGGATTTTTTTGTTTATCTTTGTACACGTTTATTAATTTGTAAACCAATACTGTATGAACTATCTCCCACGAATCGCAGATTCGCTTCTCGCAGACAAACTTGAAGCAAAGGGTTGTGTGCTGATACGCGGCCCCAAATGGTGCGGCAAAACCACTACTGCGGAACAAAAAGCCAATAGCGTCATATATATCGGTGACCCGGCTCACCGGGAGGAATACATGCAGATGGGAGCAATTGACCCCGGTCAGCTGCTTCTCGGTGCCACACCACACCTTGTGGACGAATGGCAATTGATTCCCGAGCTATGGGATGCCGTCAGATTCGAGGTAGACCACCGCAACAAAGTAGGTCAGTTCATACTCACCGGTTCGGCTGTTCCGGAAGCACATGCTCCGGAAAACGAGAAAAAAATCCGGCATACCGGAACCGGACGTGTCGCCATCATTGACATGATGCCAATGACTCTTGCCGAGTCGGGAGATTCATCCGGAGAAGTAAGCCTGTCCGAACTTTTCGCCCAACCGGAAATAATCCGTGGAACAAATCCACACAATCTTGAGGACATAGCCTTTCTGGCGTGCCGGGGAGGCTGGCCGTTTGCAATAAGTTCAGGGATGAGTCGTAAAGCCGCGCTCTCCCAATCGTTCGACTATCTCGACCTTGTGGTTGAGGAAGATATTTCAAGAGTTGACGGAGTGGCACGCAATTCTGAACGGGCACGGGCAATACTCCGGTCATATGCACGCCTACAGGGAAGTCAGGCACCGGTATCCATGATAAGAAAAGATGTCGCATCTAACGATGCCGATGAAATTTCCGACGATACCATCAAATCATACCTCAACGCCCTCAGACAGATTTTCGTGATAAAGGACATGTCGGCATGGAACCCGAATCTTCAATCCAAATCGGCAATACGTACCACCCCCACAAGATATTTCACCGATCCGTCGATAGCGACAGCCGCACTCGGTCTTGGCCCGGAAGACCTGATGGGAGGACTCTCCTATTTCGGCTTTGTGTTCGAAACGATGTGCATCAGGGATCTGCGGGTATATGCCCAGTCTCTCGACGGAGAAGTATTCCACTACCGCGACAGCAACGGCCTGGAATGCGATGCCGTCGTGCATCTCCGCAACGGCAGATATGGACTTGTGGAAATTAAGCTCGGAGGGGAGAAACTGATTGAGGATGGGGCTGCAAAACTGCATAAACTTAGTTCGTTGATCGACACAAAGAAAATGCGCGAGCCTTCGTTCAAAATGATATTGACTGCGACGGGCGCATTCGCTTACCGCCGCAAAGACGGTGTCTATGTAGTTCCGATAGGCACCCTGTGCAATTAGAGGGCAATTAGAGGGGGCTGATGTTTTCTAATTTAATTTTTTTTATTAACTTTGCTTTTGATGGCCTCAAAGGCATATGTGCCCGACATTGCCGTCAACCGGGGATTGGACAGACTTTTAATAATAAGTGTACAGACTCTTAATAATAACCAAACAGCATAAGTCATGACAGAATCTAAGAAAAACACTGTGGCCGAACCGCAGCCCGAGGTTGAGGTGATGGATGCCTCCCCTTCTTGCGTACATATCGGTCTTGTAGGCAATTACGCCGATACCGACGAAACCCGCTTCCTGCTCACTCCCGAGGCGTGCGGCCTTCTCACGTCGGCCGGTATCCGCATCTCGATGGAAGCCGGTGCCGGAGTTGACATCAGTTTCAAGGATGAGACTTATGCCGAGTATGGTGTGAAGATTGTGACCCGCGACGAGGCCCTCAAATGCCCGGTGGTGCTCACCTATAATCCACTGCGTGCTAAGGATGTTAAAAAGATGGTGCCCGGATCGGCACTTCTCTGCATGATGGGGGACGCCCTCTTCGAAAGCACCGTAATCAAGGCTCTGCTCGACAGAAAAATCGCTTGCGGATGCTTCGACAATATGTACTCGCACCACGATGTGCAGATTTTCGCCAATATTGTTGACGAAATCGATGGCCGCGCAGCCATAATGTATGCTCAGGAATCGCTCTCCTATTTAGGTGGTGGCAAGGGTGTGCTCCTCGCCGGTGTGGCCGGACTCAACCCCTGCGAAGTACTGGTGATAGGTTGCGGCACCGAGTCTATCGCCGCCGCCAACGCCGCTGCCGGAGCCGGCGCGAAGGTCGTGCTCATGGACAACGACTCCTCTTCGCTGATGCTCGCCCGCCCGGCATGTCATCCCGGCGTGGAACTGATAGCAATTCATCCGCGCGTGCTCACCAACCGCGTCAAGACCGCCGATGTCATAATCACGGGCAACACCACCCGCCAGTTCGAGTTCCCGAAGAGTTTGTCTTCCTCGCTGAAGGATACCGTGTATGTGATTGACCTCAATGAGTCGCACCCCTCGGTATCTGTGCCCCGCACCGTGGCGATGGCCCTCTCGAACCCGATGGTGAATTTCTTCAACGAGCTGTCGATCAAGAGCGGCTTCCGCGGTATGATGGTGACAACTCCGGGCGTGCAGTGCGGCATGGTCACTTATGAAGGCAAGCTGGTTGACAAACTCATCGCCTCCTACCTCTCCATGCCGAGCATCGACATCCGCGTGATGCTCTCAAGCACAAACTGATTTTCCGACCGTTAGAACACAAACTGATTTTCCGACCGTTAGAAATGGACGAAAAGCCGGTACTGATCCACCTCATCTCCTCCAACAGATGGGGCGGTGCCCAGCGTTACGCTCTCGACATCTGCCGCCATTACCGCGCGGCGGGTTGGCGCGTCGCTGCCGTCACACGCGACGCGAAGGTGGTCGATGACCACTTCCGCAGCGCGGAGATTCCTCTGGTGCATTCTCCGCTCAGGGGTTTCTTCGATCCGGCTTCGGCTGTGATTCTCGCGCGTGTGCTGAAAGGCCTGCCGGTCGACAAGACCTATGTCCATGTACACCGCTACCGCGACGCGTTCACTGTGCTGCTGGCAAAGCGCATCGCCGGTCGCCCGGACGTGCGCGTCATATCCACGCGCCACACCGTGCGTCAGGGGCGCAACTCATGGCTTTTCCGTCGTATCTACGACAAAATCAACGCGCATATATTCGTTTCGCGGACGGCTTTCGAGCGTTTCCGTGCGGCATGGCCCGACCGGTTGCCCATGCGCGGGGAGACAGTGCATATCATACACAACAGTGTCAATATTCCCGACGTGCATCCCGAGCCGGAACCGGCCAAGGGTCCCGTGTTCGCAATCTATGCCGGTCCGCTGGTAAAAGGTAAAGGTATAGAGACAATAATAGACGCTCTCGTATCGCTGCGCAAGCTGAAACTCCGTCTCCGCATCGTGGGGCGCGGCAATCCCGACTATCTTGACTCGCTGCGCCGCCGCGCCATGACCCGTGGAGTTATGGAGATGATTGACTGGAAAACTCTTGCCGACATACCGGTTGACATAATATCGCAGTCTCACTTTGCAGTATTGCCCTCGATTGAGCGGGAGGCTTTCGGCCTGCCAAATATCTATGTCATGGCTGCGGGCAGACCACAGATATGCTCTCCGAACGGTGCGCAGTCGGAATATCTGGTTGACGGCGAATCAGCCCTTTTCGTGCCACCGGCCGATGCCCACGCGTTGGCCGAGGCCATGCGTCGGCTGGCCAAGGACCCTGACCTCCGCGCCCACATCGGCCGCGAGGCACGCCGCGCCTACACAGCCACCCTCTCCTGGGACTCCTTCATCCCCCGCCTCACTGAAATCTACACCACCTGCTGACCCGCAGCTCACTTTATACTTGACAAGCTCACTTCAGCCAGTAGGTCATGGAAATGCGGACGTAGGTTTCGTTCATGGCCTTGAAACGGAACACCGGTTGCCGGGCCACATTGAGCAAACCGAACGAACCGTCTATGCCTACGGTAATTGTGGGTGGCAGCTCAATCAGGAAGCCCGTCACCCACGAGACATTCCACCGCCTGAACACACCGTTGTCGCCATACAAATCATAATGTCGTTCCCCGCGAGGTGTGGATAACGCTCCGGCAAACCCGAATGAACCTTCAACTCCGGTCATGATTCCGAACCCGAGATCATCGCCGTAATTGAATATGTAGCCGGCCTGAACAGGAAGAACCATCGTACCCTGGTGGAGGGAATGCGACGGCCATGCGGCATCGCCATATATCGGCACTACCGGCACCATCTGAATGGGAGCGTTATCGTAGCCGATGGAAAACCCGGTCTGCAACAGCCAGTTTGTCTTATGAATAAACCTGAGATTCACGCCAACGGAACATCCATATCCGAATTCATATCCCTCAAAGTCTACTGATGAAGTCAAGTCTCCCGGAAAGAACAAATGAAAAGCAGCCTTAGGTCCCCACGAAAACCGCCATGCCTGAGCTGTGGTGTCTATTTCCACTGGACCACCTATAGTCAATTCAGTTGTGTCTGTTCTTAGTATGGCTTGATTGACAAGAGCATCTGCACTCCTTGCGGAGCCAAATATCATGACAATAAAAAAAACGACTATACATATTTTTACGACTCTCAAATTATTATGTTTCACCATACATAAGCCAATATGCAAAGCTGTTATTCGCATTTTACATAATACTTTAGTCCTCAATGGAATTTTAAAATAATCCAATATTTCGGCAAAAACGAACTATTGTAAGTTACGTAAAACAAACTTAATAAACTTGAGTACTCTATCACAAATTTTGAGTCGACAGCACCATTCATCAAGAACTACCACACTTCCTTTATTAATTCATAGAATGGATAGCCGACTCAAAATCACTTTTGCCAATGAAGAGGAGCAATATGATTGTTTCTACACTGTGAATTTTAAAGTTCACTCATTACTCGTCCCGGAATCGGAGTAATTTTCATAGTGTTTACACCAATATCCCATACTATATGCACCTGTTGACAGAGCCGAATAAATAGCAAACTTCTGGTCATCTGAGAGAGTATTATCATTTTCAATTGCATCCACATAATAGTTTACCAATTGATTCATACTCGACTCATCGGTAACTGAATTTTCAGCACCTTGGATAAACTTCTGAATTATTCGAGCCTCGCGTCTTTCTAACCCCATACTCTCTAATTGCTTACCGAAATCCTCAGAGTCGCATGATATAGCATATAGGGGGGTCTCCATAAGTCCATTATAAAGAGCCTTGAATTCAGAAGATCTGAGCACCTTCTTATAATTACTAGGTAGGGTAGCATTGAGATTTTCAATTTCCCGAGTTCCGACATACATCTCCAGCGTTAAATTATGCAGAATACCCACACGCAGCGCTTCTTCATACTTGGCCGGTATATTAATTACTACTTTATCATACTCAGCCATTTGTTCTTGGATAAATTCATTGTTTGTAGGAATTGAAGCCATAACCAGTTCAATCTTTTCCTGGGACATATCCATTGAACTATCATACGCTGGAGCTTTGTATTGAATAGCTGCCATGGCGGAATATATTGCAGCTCCTACTATTGCCCCTACACCAGCCCCGACAAAACCCCAAAAGCCAGGAATAACCGAAAACCCTAATTTTGCTCCAGCTATTGCACCTTTTATATCGGCAGCAATAATAGCTATTCCTCTCAAAATGTCCCTGAAATTACGGGTTCCAGAGACCAATCCATTCTCCATTGCAAGACTGTCATTGATAACCTGAAGACGCACGAGAAGTGCATCATCCTCATCTGAAAAATGGTCTACTGCTTGAACTGAGACAGCTTGAGTTTCTTCCGGACCCTCTTGGACACAGCAGGCCAATGTCAACAGAAGGATTGGAAAAATTAAAATAATGATTTTCCTCATTTCTTTCTTTTTTTTAATTAATTTTTCAATATTAGTAATATTTTTTAAAAAACACAAATATCATTATCTATTTAACATTATTTAACAATATCTATTTTCACAACCTACCCAAAACAGCAGCATCGAATCTGGGGGCCGAATTGTTAGACAACACAGCGAGTATAGATATAGTGACAACCAGTTGATTTCGCAGCATGGCCATATCGGAGATTGCGTGGAAAGCTTCTGTATCGATTTACGGAAGCATACATATTTTCTGCATAGCTTTGTTTGGCATCTATTTGCATCTATTTTTCGCGGTCATTCGCATATGTCGCGTTTTTTTGGTAATTTTGCATTCTGAACTGATTTTTAAGAACTTCAATTTACACTGCTGTGGAGAAGAATTCGAAAATATATGTCGCCGGTCACCGTGGAATGGTGGGCTCGGCTATAGTACGCGAACTGAAACGCCGGGGTTTCACCAACATCATAACCCGCACCCACGCCGAACTCGACCTTACCCGTCAGGACGCTGTCGAGAAGTTTTTCGCCGAGGAACGCCCTGAATACGTGTTCCTCGCCGCTGCCAAGGTCGGCGGCATCGAGGCCAACGACAAGGCTCCGGCCGATTTCATGTATATGAATATGATGCTGGAAATGAACGTAATCCACGCCGCATGGCAGAACGGTTGCCGTAAGCTGGAATTCCTCGGTTCATCCTGCATATACCCGCGCATGGCCCCGCAGCCCATGCCGGAGGCATGCCTGCTGACATCGGCCCTCGAAAAGACCAACGAGGCTTATGCTCTCGCCAAAATCTCAGGTCTGAAGTATTGCGAGTATCTCAACCGCCAGTATGGAACGGACTTCATCTCGGTCATGCCGACCAACCTCTATGGTCCGAACGACAATTACCACCCCACCCACTCGCATGTGCTCCCCGCGCTTATCCGCCGCTTCCACGAAGCCAAGGAGGCCGGACTCAAGAGCGTGACCTGCTGGGGTGACGGTTCACCGCTCCGCGAGTTCCTTTATGTGGACGACCTCGCGAACCTGTGCGTGTTCCTGATGGAGAACTATTCGGGCAACGAGACTGTCAATGCCGGTACGGGCAAGGAACTCTCCATACGTGAGCTTACCGAAATCGTGGCACGCACCGTGGGATACGAGGGAGAGATTCTTTGGGATACCACCAAACCGAACGGCACTCCGCGCAAACTGCTCGACGTGTCAAAGGCTACCGGACTCGGATGGTCTTACAAGACTGAATTGGAGGAGGGTGTGCGCCTCGCCTACGAGGACTTCCTGAGCAATCCGATGCGCGCCGAGCGATAAACAGCACCGGGCTGACCCAACCAACCCCGATATACCGATGACCGAATCTGAGAAGAAATACCTGTCGGCCGAAAGCTGGGTGTCATGGGGAGCATTCTTGATGCTCGTCGCGACATACTGGCTTACGGTGGCACCGACCGTGTCGTTCTGGGACTGCCCGGAATACGTGTCGGCGGCATATCTTCTTGAAATCGGCCACCCGCCGGGCAATCCGGTGTGGATGCTCGTGGAGCGGGTCATAGCCATGCTCGCGCCCGGCCCGCAATATGCGGCCCTGGCCATAAACCTGTCGGCGGGACTGTTCACGGCTTTCGCGGCTTTCTTTCTGGCCAAGACAATTTTCCGCGTCGGGCTGTGGGTGCTGCTAAAGCTGCCGCGACGTCACATTCCCGCGCCTCTCGCCGCAGCCGGTGCCGCACTTACGGGCGCGCTCGCCTTCGGATGGTGCGACTCGGCTTGGTATTCCGCCGTCGAGGCTGAGGTCTATGCCATGTCGATTTTCATGTCCGCGCTCTGCGTGTGGCTCATGACGAAGTGGGCCGGCACGCGCAACAGGCAGGATTCCTGGCGGTTGCTTATCCTGATAGCCTATCTGTTCGGTCTGAGTATCGGCATACATCAGCTCAACCTGCTCTGCATACCCGCCTTGGCTATGGTCTGGGCGGTGCGAAGGGGCATACACTCCACTCTCCGCCTCGCTCTCATATTCATCCTGTCGCTGGCGGCGGTGGGCTGTGTGCTGATGGGCATGATGCCCTCGACAATAGCTCTGGCCGCGGAATTTGAGCTGGCTGCTGTCAATTCAGCGGGGCTTCCACCGCTGTCGGGCGTGGTGGCATATGTACTGCTTTTGGGAGTGTCGCTCATCGGGGCACTCGTCGCTACAAGATTGTCACACAACCGCGCCGTGATGGCGCTGGCCTGCTTCCCGGCAATATTTCTTTCGGGAATATTCATTATCTCGGAGCACTTTCTGGCGGGAGCTTTGGTTTCGGCTGCGGTATCCATACTTCTTGTGACAGGCTCCAATTTCAAGGCAAGACGGCTCTGCCTCTCCATGTGGATGCTGGCTATGCTCCTCACCGGATATTCATCGTATGCGCTGATACCCATACGCGGTGACATTCCCTCGCCCGCCAACGCTGCCATGCCGGGCGACCCTTTCTCGTTCGCCTCTTACCAGAGCCGCGAGCAATATGGTTCGAAACCTCTTTTGTACGGTCCGACTCCATACAGCAAGTCGATGCTCCGCGAGGATTACGACACCGCCGGACATCCGGTCTACAAGTTCTATCAGCTCGATTATTACCGCCCGGTCCATGTCCTGAAGGAGGACGGAGCACGGCTCAAAGCGTCGCTGCCGGGCGTATCGCCGGCCGACTCCGCGCGAAATGCGGAATTGCTCGCCCGCGAGGGTGAGGCATACATCGTGCGCGGCATGAAAGCCCGCACCATAAAGACTCCGGAGCTGAACATGTGGTTTCCGCGCATCACAAGTTCCAATCCCTCCGACATCCGTTCTTATGGGGAATGGGTCGGTATGGAACCCGCCAACATGGTAGCGGTCGAGATTTCAGAGGCTTTTGACTCGGCCGGAAATGCCGTCGCGAAGATGGATGCCGTCGGCGAACGTCACCGCCCCAAGGCGAAACGCCCCACGTATCTGCAAAACGCCGCATGGTTCGCCTCCTATCAGACGGGCTATATGTACTGGCGTTATCTGCTATGGAATTTCTCTGGACGCCAGAACGACCGACCGTCGCAGGGTGAGGTGCAGCATGGCAATTTCATAACCGGATTCCCGGTCGTCGACAATGCCATGCTCGGTGCCGAGGAGTATCTGCCTCCGGTGGCCGGAAGCGCCAACAAGGGGCGCAACCGATATTTCATGCTGCCGCTGATTCTCGGAATACTCGGTGTGATATGGCTTCTGAAATCGCGTCGGCGCGGTATGCAGACCTGCGCCGTGACTGCCATACTGTTTGTCATGACCGGTCTGGCTATTGTGGTCTATCTGAATCAGGATCCGGGAGAACCACGAGAGCGCGACTATTCTTTCCTCGGCTCTTTCTGGGCATATTGCGTGTGGATTGGCTTCGGTGGACTGATGATTGCCCGCCGTCTGCGGAGCATGTGGGGTTATCTCATACCATTGGCGGTCGTGGCGTGGATGGGTGTCGAGAATTACGACGACCATGACCGCTCGGGCCGTTACGCCGCCCGCAATTTCGCGGCCAATCTGCTTAACGCGCTCGAACCCGACGCGGTGATTTTCGTCAACGGTGACAACTACACCTTCCCGCTCTGGTACGCGCAGGAGGTGGAGGGAATACGTCGCGACGTGCGTGTGGTGAATCTCGCATATCTCAACTCACCGGTCTATGCGGCAAATCTCATGAAAGACTGGCGGGAGTCTAAGGCTCTGCCCACAACGCTGACACGTGGCGACATAATCTGGGAAGCCTTCCGCATGGCGAAAATCCGCGCCAATGCCACCGACACACTCCCGGCTATTGCCGCGCTCGACAGTCTGCGCCACTCCGCAGTGCCGGAGTTTCCGGTGCGTTACGTCACGCTGGCAGTGTCGCCAGACTCAACTGTTGTCTACGACCTGCGCAATCTGAGGGGGACCGGTTCTTCGGTAGACTTCGGTCGCCTGATGATGTTCGACATCATCGCCACCGGCGCAGCCTCGGGGCAGCATCGCCCTGTCTACTGGCTATATTCCATTTCGGGAGAAAAGCGCATCAGCCTGACGGGTTACACCTCACCATGGCTCTTCGGATACCGATTCGGAGTGACCGACCAATCGGAAAACGATTCGCTGCTACATTCAGCCGCAAAGAAAACAGTGGCACCCAATCCACCGGGTCGTGAGGTTTACATGGACCATGCCCCGGCCGCCCAGATAGCGGCGCAACGTGGAGCCTTGACCGCAGCCGGACTGCGGCTACTTCGTCACGGACAGCTTGCCGAGGCTATTGAAATGGCAAATCGGGCTGACATATTGATGGGAGAAGACCCCGGAACATTTCTTAACGTCGTGATAGCGGACACGGTCTTTACCACACGCCGCGAACTCGCGACCCTTCTCTCCGCCTGCGCCGACTCACTACAAGCCCGCGCCGCCACCCCCCAATCCGTTACGGTCTCCTACCACCCCGCTACCGACCCCGGCACCAACCCCGCCACCGGAACAAATCAATCCGTTACCCCCCTGACCGAAGCACAGATTATGGAGCTTCGCGCCCGTGCGCGCCACCACCTCCGCCAATACAACCTGCAACGCGCCGCATGGCAGACCTACCGCGACCACCTTCCCCCGCGCCTCCGCCCCAAAATGTCCCCCACCTACTGACACCCACCCTACAGATCAGCCTCATTTAAGTACACCAAAATGGATATTGAGACTTCAGCTTAGTACAATGTCAGTGGTGATGTCAAAGTGGAAAGCTATTTCAAGAGACATTCATCGCATCATGGGGATTCTGAGAAACTCTATTCTTAGAGGAGCCCCATGGCATCCAGCAGCCCCAAACTGGGCGACTGCACCCTGTCAACGAATGGTTTAAGTGCACTGGTTGTAATTTTCTGCCCATTTTCCGTAAGCGTCTTATAGCCCAGATATAATTTGCTTAACGAAATCTCAAACGGTTTTCCTGTTGATTGGCGTGTGCCAGTTAGTTTACCACCGTTTACTGTTACGTTGGCATACTCCACCCCCGAAACACTCTTGTAGGAATGGATTTGCGAGGCTTTCTCGATAAATTCTTGCTGTGTAATCATATCAATTTGATTTATACTTAATAACATTCAAAATATTTAACCCTGTCCCAACACCCTCTTTAAGTCAGCTTCTGTATTGACTGATTCAATATTACTCTTTATTTTTTCACACTCCTGATAAAAAAATTCTCTTGACAGATAAGATAATTGTCTTGTCGCACCCAGCCGATTAATATACTGTGCCAAATAACGACCACGCATCTCCCAGTTCTTCTCAAAAACCGGAAGATTATCCTTAATAAAATCCAAGACCCCGAGAAGTCCATTTTTTATTCGAAGAAACACCGCAAACCAAATCACTCGAAACGAATAGTTGGCGAACAGTATCTCTGTCAATTCGTATGGATTCTCTCTCGTGTCATCAACGCTGAAATACACAGACCACCATAACGATGCAAGCGTATTACGCATCATTCCTTGTCCACCGAAGAACCAATGATCCATTATATAGTTCGATGCTACGTTACTATCCCTAACTTTAGGCCAGCGTTTTTGACAATAGGGAAATAGTTCAGTATGCGTAAGATATGCCCAGAAAGACTCATTAGAGGCCAATAAAGGAGAAACATCCTTATAAGCCTCATACAAAGCCACCGCAGCCTTAAATTCAGACTCGGACTCCATCATAGTATCCAAAAGTCCTTCCGGATGATAAATATTGGCAAGCTGTCTTATTTGAGCATCGTCTATTTCAAATGCATCTTCTCCGTATTTAGATATTGATACTCCAGCCCGTAACTCATCTTTGAGACGGGTTACATAGCTTGATTTAAATGTTCTTTGAAGTGTTGCCATTTCAATCCTCCTCTTCTAAGGTTTGGCTGTTATGCAAATTTAATAATTTCTCCATCATTCTTCGATAAGGGTCACCAAGCAATGCCTGCGCAAGCTCAGGAACTTGAAGTTTGTCCAAATCCTTGAAGCATGCCAGATTTGGCTCAGTTTCAATCCGTGTATTCACACATCTTGCCCACAATGTCTCGCTATTTTCTTCTATGTTATATAGTGCGTAACAAAGCGCATTAAATACCACAGATGAATGAATGATGTCCATATAAGCATCTCCCACTCCACCCTTATACATATTATATAGAGAAGTTGGGAATACAATCTCTATCTTGTCTCCTGCAATGTCAAAACGAGTCTGACTCAGAGTCACATCTTCACGGATAACCATGAAAGATCCGGCAGCCTGGAGTTTATCAAATTTTATATCTGCATCAAAATGTGCCTGAGGGAAGGCCGCAAGTATGTCTCCTGGTTCCAAATCAAATGAGTATCCATCATAATCTTCGTTGAAACCGGGATTAGTATATTGTTTAATTGCCTTCTTTACTGTAACAAAACCGTTGAAGTTAACTCTCCCATTGACTAATCTTCTTGGCAAAAGGACATCAAACACAGAGATACTACTTGAAAAAGATTGCCTCAGAAATGCCTTCTGACAATCAACCTCACAAGAATACTCGGCATAACCATCCTTTATCAGTTGACTTATTACTTCGTTATTCTGACTCAATGCTATTCTGAATTTATATGTGTCAGGAGTTGTTTCGAGATTAATCTTCACACAATCTGACCCAAGCAATGGCAAGACATCATCCTTTACTCCAAGCACGGGATATGGGAAAGAAACATTATTTAATCTCATATGCGTCAAGTTTAATTGAATGAGGAAGATCGTCCGCAAAACGTATACTGATTGCGGGATTCTTTCCCTCTACAATGTGTAATCCTGAAATTGAATTTCCTTCAACAGTTCCGACATTTGCTGAAACAATATTCAGTTCAACCTCATCTGACTGATCGGTTCCCACCAGCAAGTCTATCCTGCCATTCTTAACTTCATAATCTGAGTGAATAATGATATTATGTACAATTATCCCATTTTTCTTCTGTGCAAAAGAGCGATAGGACACAGGTATCTCAGATGCATAGGTACCGGGGGTTCCATCTGACTCTACCGGAATGTTACGACGATTAATTTTACCGGCACCAACACCGGATCCATTACTACCACGCCGTCTACCGGGTCCACTGAGTAAACTTCCTTTGGAATCCGGAATCCCCGTCTGCACACTATTAACCAAAACTTTACCAATTGACTCATGACCAGATGATTCCGGAATATCTACTTGCTTACCATCTGTAGTGATTGAAGCGCCCTCATCTTTAAAACTACCTGTTGGATTGGAAACCAGAGCTTCAGACATATAGTCGTCGTCATCGTCTTCAATGGCAGTGGGTATATATAGATATTGATCGAGTCCGCGGATATTGAGAGTCTCCTGATTAGAACGTTCAAACAATTTTTCAATACAACGAATAAGGAATTCCTTAATCTCCCTAAACCCGTTACGCCCAATACGATTCGTTTTACCTCTTTCATCTTTCCAATTGCTTGGCATCCACTGGTCATGAGCCGGGTTTTCAATCCGCCGGAGAATTTTGTCACCTTCTTGATTCTCACAAAAGAAAACTCCATAGAAACCATTGGCACTCGGTTGCTGCTTACAATCCACCATCATTCGGGGAGAACGCAGATAGGCTACGCGTGCAGACGCATCCCTATTCTTATAAGCATAAAACCACACCTCGCCGAGAGTTGGTAAAGTTTCGTTATAAATCCGATGATTCTTGTCTTGACCTGCGAACCGAACGGCCTCTAAATAAGGTCTTGGATTAAAATACTCTTTTTTGCGGCTTGTGTCATGGATATCGGGGAAATATTGCTCCACAAGGTCTACAATATTTGCTTCTGTAATTTCTAATTCTCCCACAACGACATCCAGTTTTCCGTGATAAATTGACAACCAAAAATTTTGAAGGACAGAAATCACCATTTCTTTATAGATGTCTTCCTTATCAGACGATGAGCTAATCTCAACACCCATAATATTGATGTCAGTTCCTATTTCATCTCTACGGAATCGAGCAGGGATATCCTCCGGATTATCCACCGGCATACCATCATTATTGTCGTAATAACCTACGGACACACATTTCTCATCGTTGATATTGAAATGTGTACATAGGGAAGCGACTCCTTCAAAATAGTATTTCCCTGAATCTGTCAATGTTGATACAAGGATTGTACGTATTGGGGATATATAGAAATAAGCTGCTTTACCAAACCCAAATGAACCTCCGGCTGTATCAGAAGTTTTGTTAGATACACCGGCGGCCCTCACAAAACCATAGAAGGCGCTTTCCCGGTCATTCGGACTGTATCTCATACCTGTGGTGTTGAAATCAGATACCTGGATGTAATACAAGTCTCGTGCATCCCTTGCTTTACGCAGAAAATGCAGCATAGGCTTATAGTTTTCATCTGCTTGAGGAAAATATCTTATACAGCCATCCAAATGAGTATCAAGTCCGAATAAATTGGGGAAGTTTCTTGGTGATAATTTCTTTATACGAAAAGACATCCTCACCGGAATTGAATCATCATCCACTGCATCCAAAGAGTTCTGAATAGATTCTCTGATTAATGAAGCATATGGAGTTCTTTTAAAATTTTCCGACATAGGATCATTCGGGCCGTCATCACGGCCACCTAATTGCTTGGCGAAATGCCACTTGCAATTAAGTTCAGGATTAATTTTGGAAGATGGTGTCAATTGTTCCAAACCCATATGAAGTGAAATAAAAATTAAAAACCACAGCGTGCTATAAAGGATATATGCAGAAGTTGCGTAATACAAAACCGCAAAATGGTTTTAATAAACTACCATGCGGACAATTTATAATTGTATCTTCTATTCAATAACCCTCTTAGATGATTCAAATTGGATTCCATATTTCCCTTATTGAATCACCCGCAAATATAGTGATTTTTTTTGAATAATATTATCCCATCTACATTTTTTACACGAAATGATAATCAGACGCACATTTTCTATTCTCATTTTTGCGACATTCTTATGTACCTGAGGTAAAAAATCGAGATTTTTTCGTATCTTTGTGTTTTATAGGCAAAGCGACTTGTATTATAGTACGCATGTCGATTACAGGTTAGGGGGTGGCTCGTGCATTATGCCGGTTCCTGCATTTGCTTTAAAGATTCAGTAATTATGGCTCAGATAATTTATCCTATTGGCATTCAGACCTTCTCCAAAATCAGAGAGGGAGGATTACTGTATATTGATAAAACCGAGTATGTCTATCGGCTTGTCAACACTTCGCAGTTCGTTTTTCTGAGCCGTCCACGCCGGTTCGGCAAGTCTTTGTTGCTTTCCACTGTCAAGGAATATTTCTTGGGTCATCGCAATCTGTTCGAGGGTCTGGAAATAAGCCGTTGTGAACGAGATTGGGTAAAGCACCCCGTGCTCCATCTTGATTTCACCGGAGCTGATTACAATGACCCATCAGAGTTATATACAAATCTTGATGTACAGTTTGCAATGTGGGAGAACGAATATGAAATCGAAAAATTAAACGACTCGCTTTCCTCACGATTCCGGGAGATTATATTACGCGCTTATAAAAAGGCGGGGCAGAAGGTTGTGATCCTGATTGACGAATACGACAAGCCATTGTTAGAAACTGTCGACAATCCGGAGCTTCAGCAAAAATACCGCGAAACTCTTCGTGGCATATATGGCAATCTGAAAAGGATGGACGAATATATCCGTTTCGCCATGCTTACCGGAGTCACAAAGTTCGGGCATCTGAGCATTTTCAGCGACCTCAACAACCTCAACGACATTTCTTTTGACGAACAGTTCGAGGGTATCTGCGGAATAACCGGCAAAGAACTCCGGTGCAATCTTTCGCAGGGTGTGGCGGAACTTGCGGAAAGAACGGGACAGACTGTTGACGAGGCTTATGAGACTCTTAAAAGGAATTACGACGGCTATAGGTTCTCTCCCGAGGGTTGTCTTGATGTCTACAATCCATTCAGCCTGCTTTCGGCCTTGTCCAAGTGTAAAATAGGTAATTATTGGTTCAAGACCGGCACTCCAACTTTCCTCATCAAAATGATTAAGGCGGACAACCTGCCCATCATAAAACTGGACAAGCTGCACGCAACGGTAGAGGAACTGACAGACCTGTCTTTTAATTTAGGCAATTATATACCGGTCATGTACCAGAGCGGATACCTGACTATAAAGGATTACGACAGCGAGTTGGGCGAAGTCACGCTCGGGTTCCCCAACAAGGAAGTGGAATCCGGATTCCTGAACCAGGTGATGCCTCTGTACACTTCCGTACCTGAACAACGAGCCGGTTTCGAAATAATACAGTTCGTGAAGGATGTTCGCGCCGGTCGCGCCGAGGAATTCATGATGCGGTTACAGAGTTTGTTTGCCGATTTCCAGTATGACTCGTTCGACCTCAAACATCTTGAACAGCATTATCAGGATGTAATTTTCATAGTCTTCAAACTAATGGGATTCTACACTCGAACTGAATACAAGACTGCATCCGGCAGAATCGACATGGTTATCAAGACCAAAGACTATATCTACGTCATTGAGTTCAAGATAGACAAGAGTGCGAAAGAGGCCTTGGCTCAGATTGACACCAAAGAATACCTGCTGCCATTCAAGGCCGATGGCCGCAAGTTGGTGAAAATCGGTGTCAACTTCGACAGCAAGACTCGCACCATCGCCTCCTGGATAATTGATTAGACCGGACCGAACTGCCCCTCTATACGTCAGATTATCACCGCAGGTGTCGCTGTTTTCGCAGTTTTTGCGGCGGAGGGGCGTGGGTTTCCGATTTTTTTTGTAACTTTGCAAGTTGATAGGGACTTGTGATGTTTGCTTCCCTGTTGCGCGTGTTTGAATGCGTGCTTGCTTCCCGATTACGCGGGTTTGTGCGCGTATTCGCGAGCGCAGATTTTATGACCGAATAAATTTACGACTTATGAATCTTTTTGATAAGGTAAGCGACGACATCAAGAAGGCGATGCTGGCTCGCGATAAGGTCCGCCTCGAAGCTCTCCGTGGCGCCAAAAAGGAATTCCTTGAGGCTAAGACAGCCAAGGGTGCCAACGGCGAACTCTCCGACGAAAACGCGACTAAAATCATCGTCAAGATGGTAAAGCAGCGCAAGGAAAGCGCCAAGATATATACCGACAATAACCGTCAGGAACTCGCCGATAATGAACTCGCCGAGGCTGCCGTGCTTGAGGAGTATCTCCCCAAACAGCTCTCAGCAGAGGAACTCGACACCGAGCTCCGCGCAATCATCGCTGAAACCGGTGCCACCGGCCCGCGCGAGATGGGCAAGGTGATGGGCGTCGCCTCCAAACGCCTCGCAGGCCGTGCCGAGGGTCGCGCCATATCCGAAGCCGTCAAGAATCTGCTCAACAGTCTCTGAAAACATCAGTTATTACTGAAAACCCACCAACTGAATATCCGCATTTTACAACCATAATAGACCACAAGAAATGCTTACGCTCCAGACCATAAAGGCTGATCCCGAGTTCGTGATCAAGCGTCTCGCCGTCAAAGGTTTCGACGGCAAGGAAGTTATTAACAAGATTCTCGATATTGACGCCGAACGCCGTCGTCTCCAGCAGAAGACTGATTCCGACGCCTCTGAACTCAAGAAACTCTCCTCTTCTATCGGTTCGCTGATGAAGGAGGGAAAGACCGCCGAGGCTGCCGAAGCCAAGCAGAAGGTGGCCGACATCAAAGGCAACACAAAGGCTCTTCAGGACCATCTGGCAGAGTGCGAGACCAAGATGCGCGACCTGCTCCTCACCGTCCCCAACCTCCCCTGCGCCGCAGTGCCGGAGGGTCTGACGGCCGAGGATAATGTGGTTGAGAAAACAGGCGGTGTAATTCCTGACCTGCCCGAGGATGCACTTCCCCACTGGGACCTCGCCAGGAAATACAATATCATCGACTTCGAGATGGGTGTCAAGGTGACCGGCGCCGGATTCCCCTTCTACGTAGGCAAGGGCGCACGTCTGCAACGCGCTCTCATCCAGTTCTTCCTCGACGAGGCATGGCACGCCGGCTACACCGAGGTAGAGCCGCCGTTCGTGGTCAACGAGGCTTCGGGCTACGGCACAGGCCAGCTCCCCGACAAGGAGGGACAGATGTACCACGTCAACCTCGACAACCTCTATCTGATTCCCACCGCCGAGGTTCCGGTCACCAACATGTATCGCGACGTTATCCTCACCGAGAGCGAGCTTCCCAAGAAGAACTGCGCATATTCACCCTGCTGGCGCCGCGAGGCCGGAAGCTACGGCAAGGACGTGCGCGGTCTGAACCGTCTGCACCAGTTCGACAAGGTGGAGATTGTACGCATAGAGCGTCCCGAAGATTCCTATGCAGCTCTTGAGGAGATGAAGGACCATGTTCAGGGGCTGCTTGAGAAACTCGGCCTGCCCTGGCACATACTCCGTCTCTGCGGGGGCGACATGAGCTTCACCTCGGCCATCACTTTCGACTTCGAGGTATGGAGCGCAGCCCAGAAGCGCTGGCTGGAGGTTTCGTCGGTATCGAACTTCGAGACATACCAGGCAAACCGTCTGAAATGCCGCTACAAGGGTGCTGACAAGAAGATGCACCTCTGCCACACCCTCAACGGTTCGGCTCTTGCCCTGCCGCGCATCATGGCCGCGCTGCTGGAGAACAACCAGACTCCCGAGGGAATTGTTATACCGGAGTGCCTGCGCAAGTACTGCGGCTTCGACATCATCGACTGATAAAATCACAGACTGATAGTTACAGGGGTGCCGGCAGAGTGGCACCCCAAGTTTCCACCTGATAAAATTTACTGTATTGGACCAGAGCAAAGCGTACATCAGCAAGGAGGAGAAGAAAATTCCGATCAACGACCCATCCGGAAAATGGTCAGACCTCACCCTGCTCCCCGAATGGAGCGAGAAGTTTTATGACGTGTACACCGTGCGCAAGCACGGCAAGTGGGTGATGCTCAAGGCTCTCAAGCCTGAGTATGCGGGCGAGCCAAAATTCCGCGAGATGATTGAACAGGAGTTCGAGACACGCTACAATCTGGCTCACCCCAATATCGTCATGGTCAACGATTTCGAGGATATTCCCGGAATCGGCAAGGCCATCATCACCGACGACGTGTACGGCTATTCGCTGCGCCGCCTCATCGACGAGAAACGTCTCACGCCGAAGATCGTACACCGGCTCCAGACCCAGCTGCTCGACGCGATGCAGTATATTCAGGAGAACCACATCGTGCATGAGCCAATCACGCCCGAGACGATAATCTTCACCGAATACAACGAGAATCTCAAGCTCATAAACGTTGGCTACGACCAGCAGTCGAAGCTCTCCACCCATGATGCCGAGGCCGACATACGCAGCTATGGCAAGGTGCTCAACGAAGTGCTCGACCACCTCCCCACCTCGCTGCCGCGTCTTCGCCGCATCGCCGAGAAGTGCGAGAAAAACGACAGGGCGTTCTCGACAATCACCGACATACATCTCGCCGTCGAACGACGCAACTCAGCCCAGATCTACTATCTCATCATCGCTTTCATCGCCGTGATGGTAGTGCTGCTCTGCTGGCTGACCCTCAGATAAAACCACACCTCATACGTACCCGCAATTACCCCGCCAAATGATTGAAATCAGAGAAATAGAGCCTACGAAGAAAAATCTGCGACTCTTCACCAAGTTCCAGACAGACCTGTACGACGGCAACCCTTATTTTGTGCCTCCGATGGTCTACGACGATGTCCAGACACTCTCGCCATCGCTCAACCCGGCTTTCGAGTTCTGCGAGGAAGCTCTTTTCATGGCATATCGCGACGGCAAACCTGTGGGCCGCATCGCAGGTATCATAAATCATCAGGTCAACCGCCGCCATCATGAGAAGAACGCGCGCTTCGGATTCATCGATTTCATCGACGACCATGAAGTGTCGGCCGCTCTGATGAAGGCCGTCGAGGACTGGGGACGCCGCAAGGGCATGAACAAGCTGATCGGCCCGCTCGGATTCACTGACCTTGACCATGAGGGTATGCTGGTAGAGGGCTTCGAGGAGCTGTCCACGATGGCCACCATATACAACTACCCCTATTATCCGCAGCATATGGAACGCCTCGGCTACCGCAAGGAATCGGACTGGGTGGAGTTTCTTATGGAAGTGCCCGATCAGGTTCCGGAGCGTTACAGCCGCATAGCCGACATTGTGAAGGCCAAGTTCGGTCTGCGCGTCGTGAAGTACAAGAGCCGCAAGCGTGTGAAGCGCGAATATGGTCATGCCCTGTTCCATCTCATCAACGACGCATACAAGGACCTGTACCAGTATTCCGAACTGTCGGAACGCCAGATTGAATACTACATAAACCAGTATCTCGACCTGCTGAACCTTGACCTGCTGACTCTGATTGTGGATAAAAACGACCGGCTGGTGGGCGTGGGAATCTCGATGCCCTCGATGAGCCGGGCTCTCCAGAAGTCCAAAGGCAAGTTCTTCCCGTTCGGCTGGTATCATCTGCTGAAAGGGCTCAAGGGGAAGAACGACCGCGTGGATCTGCTGCTGGTCGCCGTTCATCCTGAGTATCAGAACAAGGGTGTGAACGCGCTGCTGTTCCAGGATCTTATTCCCTACTACATTGCCAACGGTTACAAGTATGCCGAGTCCAACCCGGAGATGGAGACCAACGGCAAGGTGCAGAGCCAGTGGGAGTATTTCAACACACGGCAGCACCGGCGTCGCCGCAGTTTCTCAAAGAAGATTTAGGTTTTTAGATGGATGACAAGACACTGACAGGCGCGGAACTGGTGAATCCTTACGGTGACAACCGTGAGAAGGCCGAGCAGGTCGAGGAGATGTTCGACTCGATTGCCCCTGCCTACGACTTCATGAACACAGCCATGACGTTCGGATTGCACCGCATGTGGCGCAACCGTGCGCTCAACGCTGCCGGCACAGCACGCAAATCGGCCGATACGCTCGACATTCTCGACATCGCCACCGGCACGGGCGACGTTGCCTTTGACCTTCACCGACGTTATCCGGGGGCCCGCGTCACCGGCGTTGACCTCTCGGAAGGCATGCTCCGTATTGCGGAGAAAAAGCTGAAAAACGCCGATGAATCCGCAAAAAAGCTCCTTTCTTTCGAACAAGGCGACTCGCTCGACCTGCGGTTTGCCGACGAATCGTTCGACCTTATCACCGTCGCTTACGGCGTGCGCAATTTCCAGCATCTCGACCGAGGATATGCCGAGATGTCGCGCGTTCTGCGCAGAGGGGGCACCCTCTGCGTGATTGAGCTGTCGGAACCTGCCAACGCTCTTACCAAAGCGTGCTACCGCCTCTATTCGCGCCACATCATACCTGCGCTCGGCAAGCTGGTGTCGGGCGACTCACGGGCATACTCCTACCTGCCCGAAAGCATTGCCGCTGCTCCCCAGCGCGACCGGATGACCGCGCTGATGACAGCGGCGGGGCTGTCTGACTGCCGATGGAAATCACTGACTTTCGGGGCGGTAACATATTATATCAGCACAAAAAGATAAAACACCTGTCCGGTCTGAATGCCCGGACATCAATATAAGCAATCGCCGGACCGGCATGGTCCGCATGTCTGCATATGGATAGAAAAGATTTTGAGATTATGGCCCCTGTGGGCAGCCGCGAGTCACTCGCAGCCGCTGTCAAGGCCGGAGCCGACGCCGTTTATTTCGGTATCGAGGGTCTTAACATGCGCTCCCGTTCAAGCGCGAATTTCACCGCCGACGACATGGCGGAGATAGCCGCTTTCTGCACGGAGCGTGGCGTGAAGACATACCTCACCGTCAACACCGTGATCTATGACTCCGACATGGAGCTGATGCGCCGCATAATCGACCGCGCCAAGGAGGCCGGAATCTCGGCAATCATCGCATCGGACATGGCTGCCATTCTCTACGCACGCGAAATCGGGCAGGAGGTCCACATCTCAACCCAGGTCAACATCACAAATTTCGAGGCTGTCAAGTTCTACTCGCAGTTTGCCGACGTGATGGTGCTCGCCCGCGAGCTCAACATGGAGCAGGTTGCGGAAATCCACCGTCAGATTGTGGAGACAGGACTCACCGGACCCGCCGGGCGCCCCATACGTCTGGAGATGTTCTGCCACGGAGCGCTCTGCATGGCTGTCAGCGGCAAGTGCTACCTGAGCCTGCACGAGATGAACTCGTCGGCCAACCGTGGAGCCTGCAACCAGATCTGCCGTCGTTCATACACCGTGACCGACCGCGAGACCGGCGAACAGCTCGACATAGAGAACAAATACATCATGTCGCCCAAGGACCTGAAGACAATCCATTTCCTCAACAAGATGGTCGATGCCGGTGTGCGCGTCTTCAAAATCGAGGGTCGCGCACGCGGCGCGGAATATGTGGCCGAGACCGTGGCATGTTATTCCGAGGCCCTGAAGGCCATTTCAGAGGGAAATTTCTCCGATGAAATGGTGGAAAACTGGGACGCACGCCTCACCAAGGTCTTCAACCGTGGATTCTGGAACGGCTACTACCTCGGACAGCGTCTCGGAGAGTGGAGTTCGAAATATGGATCGTCGGCAACACGCGTCAAGCAGTATGCCGCCAAGACCATCCGCTACTTCTCGAAAATTGGTGTCGGGGAATTCCTGATGGAGGCCGGAGAGCTGAAAATCGGCGATGAAATCGTGATTTCCGGACCTACTACCGGTGCAATCATCATGAAAGTCGAGGAGCTGCGCTTCGACCTCAAGCCGGTCGAGCGGGTTACCAAGGGTCAGCTGTTCTCCATGCCCGTACCCGAAAAGGTGCGGCCGTCCGACAAGCTCTATCTCTGGGCACCTCCCAAGAAACCGGCCGAAGTCAAAGCCTGAACCGCAAAACCTGAACCCTCATAATCAAAACCAATCATACTATGCCGGCACAGAAAAGACAGGTGGTATATCTCCACGGCCTATCATCCTCCGGGCAGTCAACCACAGCACAGCGGCTGCGGCGCACACTCGCCAAGCATGAGGTCATATCGCCCGACATTCCGATTCAACCTGAAGTCGCGGTTACCGAGCTGAAACGTCTCGCTACCCTGCTGCGACCCGACGCGATAATAGTCGGGACATCCATGGGCGGAATGTTCGCACAGCTTTTCCGCGGATTCCACCGCATTCTCATAAACCCGTCGTTCCATCCTTCGGAACATCTGTCCGAGAAGGTCGGCCAGCGACTTCCTTTCCACAACCCGCGTGTAGACGGAGCCAAGGATTTCGAGGTATCGGCCAAGCTGGTCAAGAAGTACCAGAAACTGGAGGAGAAGCAGTTCGACCCGAAATTCGGCATAATAGGCCGCAAACCTGACAGTCCGGAACTTGTGTCGGCCTTCTTCGGCACACAGGACACCGTCGTGAACTGCAAGGATGAATATCTCTCCCACTACGGCGACGCCACCGATTTCGACGGCGGTCACCGCCTCGACCCCAACACCACCATAGAGCTGGTGGTTCCCAAAATCCTCTCCATGCCCGAATAAGCGGGCTACCATTTTCTCCGTAAAATCAACCAGTTTTACGGAGAATGATTTTCAGTACTTGCATAAAAATCATTTACCCTTTATATTTGCAAAACGAATAAAGTCATGAACCACATTTCGCAACGTGTAGAGAATCTTTCGGCATCGGCCACTCTGGTCATGCTCCAGAAAACCAACGAGCTTCGTGCAGCCGGAGTCGATATAATCGGCATGTCGGCCGGTGAACCCGACTTCGACACCCCCGATTTCATCAAGGAAGCTGCCAAGAAGGCTATCGACGACAACTTCTCACGTTACACTGCCGTGGCCGGTTATGAATCACTGCGCCGCGCCGTGTGCGACAAACTCCGCAGCGAGAACGGTCTCGAATACAAACCCTCGCAGATTGTGGTCGGCAACGGTGCCAAGCAGGAACTTGCCAACGCCCTTCTCGCAACAGTCAATCCCGGCGACGAGGTAATCATTCCGGTTCCGGCATGGGTGTCGTATGTCGAGATGGTCAAGCTCGCCGAAGGTGTTCCCGTACTTGTGGAGGCATCGCCCGAAAATGACTTCAAGATCACACCCGCGCAGCTTGAGGCGGCAATCACACCCAAGTCGCGCATGATCATGCTCAACTCTCCCTGCAACCCGACCGGATCGGTATATTCTGCCGATGAACTCGAGGCTCTTGCCCGCGTTCTCGAACCCCACAGCCCGATTCTCATCCTCTCCGACGAGATTTACGAGCACATCAATTTCGTTGGCGGAGTGAAAAGCATCGCCTCGTTCCCCGGCATGATGGAACGCACCATACTCGTCAACGGCGTGTCGAAGGCTTATGCCATGACAGGATGGCGCATAGGATACCTCGCCGCGCCGGAACCGATAGCCAAGGCTGTCACAAAACTTCAGGGACAGTACACATCGGGAGCATCATCGATTGCACAGAAAGCTGCCGAAGCCGCCTATACCGGCTCACAGCAGTGTGTCGAGGATATGCGCCGGGCATTCGAACGCCGCCGCGACCTCATCTGCGGACTTGCAGCCGAAGTTCCGGGCTGGAAGGTCAACCGCCCGCAGGGTGCGTTCTACCTATTCCCCGACGTCAAGGCACTCATCGGAAAGAGCTGCGACGGCAAGACAATCACTTCGAGCGCGGACTATGTGATGTATCTTCTCGAAGAGGCACACGTGGCATGTGTGGATGGCGCGGCATTCTGCGCCGACGGATTCATCCGTCTGTCATACGCCACCTCCGACGACAACATCCGCGAGGCCATGCGACGCATCCGCGAAGCTACCTCGCGCCTCAAATAACCTACATAACTTTATGAAAAGATTTCCATCAATCGTGTTGACGCTGCTTGTGCCTTTGTGTGCACAGGCGACGCCGCTCACTCCCGAAGCGGCATTACAGCGTGCCCTTGGCGACGCCCCGCGACGCGTGGCCGGAAACAGCGGTTCGTACCGCCTCGCGACGACACGCCAAAGCAACGGTTCCGACGCCATCTATGTCTTCACTCGTCCGGCCTCGGAGGGCTTCATCGTGGCTCCGGCTGATGACCGAGCACCGGCTCTGCTTGGATACGGAGAGACAAATTTAACCGATGAAAACGGGAATATTGCTCCCGGAATGACATATTGGCTCGACCAGCTCGCTCGTCAGGTGGAATATGCCGCCTCGCACAAGAAATCCCGCCGGATCTCCAAGGCCCGTCCGGAAAGAGAGGCGATCACACCCCTCTGCAAGACACTCTGGGACCAGGATACGCCATATAACAACCTCTGTCCCGAAGACAACGGAGAGCTGTCGGTGACAGGATGTGTGGCGACGGCTATGTCACAGGCCATGAAATACCATAACTGGCCCGAGACAGGCGAGGGCTCCATAGCCTATGACTGGAACGGCACCACGCTCTCTCTGGATTTCTCCGGCCAGACATTCAAGTGGAGCCGGATGCTCGAAACATATACCGGCCATGCCGATGAAGAACAGTGCAATGCCGTGGCCGAACTTATGCGTGCAGCCGGCTACTCGGTCGAGATGGAGTATAGTTCTTACGCATCAAGTGCCAGATCGCTGACAATAGCTCCGGCACTTGGCAATCATTTCCGTTATGACAAGTCATCACTAAGATTCATCTATCGCGACCATTATTCCCTCTACGACTGGGAGGAGATTATCTACAAGTCCCTGCAGGAGGATGGACCCGTGATTTATGATGGCCAAAGTTATGACGGAGGCCACTCCTACATATGCGACGGCTATTCATCAGACGGCTATTTCCACTTCAACTGGGGATGGGGAGGCATAAGCGACGGATATTTCCTTCTCGATGCTCTCGACCCCCTCGAACAGGGCATCGGGGGCGCGGCAGCAGGATTCAACTTCATGCAAGACGCTATTATCGGCATAAGACCTGACCGCACCGGCACCTCGCAATGGGAGCATGCCGTCATGGCTTATTACGAACCCCTGCACATCTCGCAGACTGTCCACGAAGGTCAAGACGCATTGATACAAGACAACGTAATCTACAATACCGGACCCGGTGTCATGCATTCCGGAACTATCGGACTATGTTTCCAGCCGATTGATATGACAGGACGTGCTTCGGGCGACCCCATCTACATCATGGAGGAGATCCAAGGGCCGATAGAAGTGAGCTGGGGAGAGTCCGGGTATGGTGCCTATCTCAGTGAGATACCAGATGGCAGATACACCATCACCATGGCATACACTCTCGGTGACAGCACTGAATACTTGCCAGTGATTGGTTATACATACTCTGTGACCAGCTACATACTCGACAAGACCGGAGATGATGTGGAACTTACTCCGGTCCTAAAGGAAGCACCTGATTTTACCGATGTCAAGTACCCCACACACATCTCTGCCGATGGCGATATTGTCGTGACGGGAACGCTAACCAACAATACCGGTGCCCCTTACCACAACTTCGTTACAGCTCTGATTTTGTCGGAAGATTGCACGGAGCTTTACGCACTGGGTTACATGATGGTGGTTGATCTCGAAGAGGGCGAAAGCAAGGAATTGAAGTATAACACTCCGTTAAGGCTGCTCTGCGACCTGCCGGCCGGACAGTATTATTTAGCGATCGCCATAGATGGAGGTAACGGCTACTACGGATTTCTCTCAGAGCCGGAGCTGGTGAGTTACGTAGATGGTCCAGCGGGAGTATCCAATCCTGCCGTAGACCCGGACCTCGGACACCGCGTGTACTACACCATCGACGGCGTGCGTGTGGCCGAAGACGGAGCCAGTGAACCTCAACCCACCCTTCCAGCGGGCCTGTATATCGTAAAATCAAGCTCATCGACAAGCAAAATCATTGTGAAATAAAAGTCCGCAGTGCCGGTCAAGGCTTGAGCATCAGCGGCAATAACATAAAACAAATCGGAATAATACAGGAAATCTCAATTACTGTTCCGGCGCGGCTTCTTAAACTTTCTTAAAGAAGCCGCGCTTTTTATACTTTACATTCGGATAATCGGCGAATTTTCACTATTTTTGCAAAATAATAGTAGCTGTATCAATCCGAACCGCTGCTGAATTCACCTTTATGGGAAAAATAATAGCAATAGCAAATCAGAAGGGTGGCGTAGGCAAGACCACTACCTCGTTCAACCTCGGCGCATGTCTCGCCTTTGACAAGCGCAAGGTCCTTCTCGTCGATGCCGACCCGCAGGCAAACGCCACATCGGGTATCGGCGTCGAACCCACCGACTCCGACGCGAGCATCTACGAATGCCTTATCGACGGCTATCCCGCCGCCGATGCCATTATGCCCACACAGGTCAAGGGCCTCGACATCATCCCGTCGCGAATAGACCTTGTCGGCGCGGAGGTCGAGCTGATGTCACGCCCCGACCGCGAGCGTATGCTGGCAAAAGCTCTCGAACCGGTCAAGGACCGCTATGACTACATACTCATAGACTGCAGCCCCTCTCTCGGCATAATAACCGTAAACGCCCTCACAGCCTCGGACTCGGTACTGATACCGGTCCAGGCGGAATATTTCGCTCTCGAAGGTATCGCACAGCTCCTCAACACCGTGCGCATCATCAAGAGCCGCCTGCGTCCGCAGCTCGAAATCGAGGGTTTCCTGCTCACCATGTACGACGCACGCCTCCGTCTGGCAAACCAGATTTTCGAGGAGCTGAAGGGACATTTCGGCGACATGGTGTTCACCACCGTCATTCCCCGCAACATCAAGCTCTCCGAGTCGCCGAGCCACGGTCTCCCGGTCATCCTCTATGACCCAGACTCACGCGGAGCAATCGCTTATACTCAGCTCGCAAAGGAATTGCGGTCACGTAACAAGAAGAAGAAATGACACCGAAACGAAACGCCCTGGGACGTGGTCTCGACTCGCTGATAAGCCTCGGCGAGGTGCGCACCGACGGCAGCTCCGCCATCTCGGAGATTGACATCGCCCGCATCTCTCCCAACCCTGAACAGCCGCGCCGCACATTCTCCGAGGAAAGCCTCGATGAACTTGCGGTCTCAATCCGCGAGTTGGGTATTGTACAGCCCCTCACCCTGCGTCTGACCGACAATGGCAACTATCAGATTATAGCCGGTGAACGCCGCTGGCGCGCTGCCTCGCGTGCCGGTCTGACATCGGTTCCCGCCTATGTCCGCACTGCATCCGACTCGGAGATGACCGAGATGGCTCTCATCGAGAACATCCAGCGCGAGGACCTCAACGCCATAGAAGTCGCTCTGGGCTTCAAGAAACTCATAGACTCATACAGCCTGACTCAGGAACGGCTTTCGGAACGCCTCGGCAAGAAGCGTGCCACCATAGCAAACCACCTGCGTCTGCTCAAGCTCCCGGCTGAGATTCAGCTCGGTCTGCGCGACCGCCTTATCGACATGGGACACGCCCGCGCCATCCTCGCTGTGGCCGACCCCAAAGACCAGCTCAAACTCTACAAGAAGATTCTCAAGGAGGGGCTGTCGGTACGCGCTGTCGAGAAGCTCGCACGCGACCTTTCGGAGGGGAAACGCAAGGAGGGCGCCGCAACCCCGGCTGAAGCGGCCAACGACATCTACTCCGGTTTCGCCGAACAGCTGTCGCAGCGGTTCAACACCCCGGTGAAGTTCACCCGAAACCCCAACGGCAAAGGCACGATAACAATCAAGTTCGCTTCTGACGACGAACTGCACCGGCTCATCAAGGCTCTCGAATAAGAAGACAATCAACAACATCACAACAGAATGAGCAGAACGAGACACATGGATTCCACCGGACACTGCGGCCCGCTTGAAAGGCTGTTGGTGTCCGCGCTCTGTATCATTCTCTCTTTTCCGGTCGGGTATCTCTCCCCGCGCTGCGTGGCCGCGACCGTCCGTCAGGACGATCTCAGCACAACCCCACCCGCAGATGCCCCTGGCACACAGTCCGCACCGGCTGCTCCAAACGACTCAACCGTATATCTCGACGCGGAACTCGCCCTGCCCGTAGCTGAGTCTGACTCGATACCCCCGACCGAGGTTCGCGCCGACGACTATGCCTACGACGAGAACGGCAAGATTCCCTTCAATCCCTCTCCCACCCGCGCCGTGTGGCTGTCGGCTCTCTGCCCCGGTTTAGGTCAGATCTACAACCGCCGCTATTGGAAGCTGCCGATAGTGATCGGCGGTTTCATGGGTCTCGGCTACGCCACGAACTGGAACAACAACCAGTACGAGGACTACATGCAGGGATACCGTGACCTGCTCGACAACGACCCGCAGACAAAGTCGTACATGGATTTCTTCCCTCCGACTGTCAAGGAGGAGGATCTTGACCATACATGGCTTGAACAGACATTCAAGGCACGCAAGGACTCGGCACGCAGGTACCGCGACATGTGCATAATCGGCCTTGTCGCCCTCTACGCGCTCTGTATGCTCGATGCCTATGTCGATGCCTCGCTGACTCACTTCGATGTCTCGGCAGACCTCTCGGTCGACTGGGCACCGACCCTGATGCAGCAGCCCGGACGGAGCGGCAAACCGGCTCTCGGACTAAACTGGGCATTGACGTTCTGACCCTTAAACCTCGAATCAAACCTCGAACAATATAATCATGACAAAACGAATTCTCCATATCGCGTTTGCGGCGGCGGCACTTTTCCTCCCCCTGACGGCCCATGCCGACAAGGCAAAGAATGTGCTCGACCTCAAGACCGACATAACAGACTCGAACATAATCTATCCGGAGAGCTATGAGCTTGACACGCAGAAGATGCTCGAAGGCTGGTATCTGAAGAACTACACCGCCACCGACGACCGCTACAAGCGTCAGGGCGATGCCAATGTCTCCGATGCCACTATCCGCGACCGTCTCTCCAAGCTGAACACCGTCATCGAGATGCCGTTCAACCAGATTGTGCGCAGCTACATAGACCGTTACACGGCAAAGAGCCGCGGCGCGGTGTCGGCCATGCTCGGTCTGAGCCTCTACTACATGCCGATTTTCGAGCAGGCTCTCGAAGAGGCCGGACTGCCGCTCGAACTGAAGTATCTGCCAGTGATTGAATCGGGTCTGAACCCCAACGCCGTGTCAAAGCATGGAGCCACCGGCCTGTGGCAGTTCATGCTCGCCACCGGCAAGGGTCTCGACATGGAGATCTCGTCGCTTGTAGATGAACGCCGCGACCCCTACACTTCGTCGAAACGTGCGGCTAAGTATCTGAAGGACCTCCACGACACCTACAACGACTGGTCGCTCGCCATCGCAGCCTACAACTGCGGCCCCGGAACTGTCAACAAGGCCATACGCCGCGCCGGAGGTGAGCCTTCCGACCATGACTTCTGGTCAATCTATTACTTCTTGCCCGCAGAGACTCGTGGCTATGTGCCGATGTTCATCGCCGCCAATTATGTGATGAACTACTACCAGTATCACAACATCAGCCCGGTTCTGGCCACCAAGCCGCTCGTGACCGACACGCTGATGATTTCCGACCGGGTTCACTTCAAGCAGATTTCAAAGGTGCTCGACATTCCTGTCGATGAGCTTAGAGTGCTCAACCCGCAGTTCCGCGCCGATGTAATTCCGGGACGTCCCGACCGCATGTACACCTTGGTCCTCCCCTCGCAGCAGGTTCACGCCTACATCATGAGCGAGAGCGACATCCTCGCCTATGAGGCCGAAAAATACTCACGCCGCACCGATGCCCAACCCGGAGAGCAGCCCAATGCCGCTCTTGCCGAGGCCATTGAGCAGGAGGCTGCCGAGATTGACGACACGCCTCTTGAGCAGGTAGCAGAGGCGGAGCCGGTGGCTGTGCGCCGCGGAGGTGGCGGAAACGGCGGAGGGACCAAGACTGTCTCCCATAAGGTCGAGCCGGGCGAGACCCTCGCTGCAATAGCCGACAAGTATCAGGTATCGACTGACGACATCAAGTCATGGAACAACCTGACCCGCAATTCACTCCGCACCGGTCAGATGCTCCGCATAACGACTTCGAAGGAGATTGCCGACGCTTCGGGCGCACGCGAGGTTGCACCCACCAAGTCAAGTTCCTATGCCCGTCAGGAGAACACGTGGAGCAACAACAACAACCAGACTTCGAAGAAGACCACTGCGGCTCCCGCCAAGTCAACCAAGCAGACCACTTCAAAGAAGAAAGCCGAGCCCAAGGCTCCCACTTCCCATACGGTCAAGAGCGGAGAGAACCTGACAACCATCGCCAAGAAGTATGGCACTACCGTTGCCGAGCTTAAGAAGGCGAACGGCCTGAAGGGCGACGAGCTCCATCCCGGCGACGCGCTGAAGCTCCCTTCCAAGGCCAAGGCGACTACTTCCAAGTCTACCGCCTCCAAGAAGAAAGGCTCCAATGCTTCATCGAAATCTTCCGGAAGCTCCAAGAAGAAATCTTCCGCCTCTTCCAAGAAAAAGAAGAAAAAATAACACCACGAAAACACGATCCGCAAGTTCCGCAGACTGAAGCTGTCTGCGGGACTTGTTTACCTTAAAATACCTAAAATCATAATTCCAAAACTCTAACCCAACATCATGATCACCACTCTGATCGTACTCTTTTTCATCGGCTATCTCGCCATAGCCCTGGAGCATCCGCTCCGTGTCGACAAGACCGCGACGGCTCTGATGCTCGGTATGCTTCTATGGATTATCTATGCCCTCGGCGCGGAATACATTGTGCCGCTCATCGAGGGCGACGCGTTCAAGGCATACGTGGACGCTCATCCGATGCTCGCCAATGAAAGCCTGCACAAACAGGCTCTCAGTTATGTGACCGACGTGAAGCTCGTGGAATCGCTGGGCGATGTTACCCAGACTCTGTTTTTCCTGATCGGCGCCATGACAATCGTGGAGCTTGTGGACATCCACGGAGGTTTCACCGTCATCACAAGCCGTATCACCACGCGCCACAAGCGCACGCTGCTCTGGGTGATCTGCGCCGTGACATTTGTATTCTCGGCCGTGCTTGACAACATGACAACCACTATCGTGATGGTGCTCCTGCTCCGCAAGCTCATCGAGGACCAGCATGAACGTTGGCTGTATGCCGGAATGATCATCATTGCCGCCAACACAGGTGGCGCATGGAGTCCGATTGGCGACGTGACGACAATCATGCTCTGGGTGAAAGGAAACGTGACAGCCCTCGCGCTGATCGAGCGCGTGCTGCTGCCGTCGGTTGTAGCCATGGTTGTTCCTCTTCTCATAATCCAACGCTCGCTCAAGGGTGTGATACCTCCATTCGAGCATCCTGTCGAGGAACAGACCCACGGCATGTCAGCTGCCGAACGCACCACAATATTCTGCCTCGGAGTTGGTGGTCTTCTCTTCGTTCCTGTCTTCAAGAGCATCACTCACCTCCCCCCATTTGTGGGTATGCTGTTTGTTCTCGGCGTGCTCTGGCTCTACACCGAGATTTTCTACAACGGCAAGCGCATAGAGCGTCGCAAGCAGCACCGTCTGCCGCAGGTAATCTCGCGCATCGACATGCCTTCGATTCTCTTCTTTCTCGGCATCCTGCTGGCAGTGGCCGTGCTTGAGGCATCGGGAGTATTGGCAGCGACAGCCGCATGGCTTGACGAGGAAGTACACAACGTCTACATCATCAACGTACTTCTCGGCATACTGTCCTCAATCTTCGACAACGTGCCGCTCGTGGCCGGTGTGATGGGCATGTATCCCCTCGAAGACGCTTCGGCTGTGGGTTATGCAGCCAACTTCGTACAGGATGGTGTATTCTGGGAATTCCTCAGCTACTGCGCCGGAGTCGGAGGTAGCCTTCTGATCATCGGCTCCGCAGCCGGCGTCATCGCCATGGGTCTGGAGAAAATCAACTTCGGCTGGTACCTGAAGCGTTTCTCCCTCGCCGCCCTCGCCGGCTACCTGGCCGGAGCCGACGTATACATGCTCGAACTCCTCCTCTGACCCACCCGGACACAAACAACCAACCCAAACAACAAAGGGACGCACCAACCGTGCGCCCCTTTTATTATATACCCGCTCATTGACACACTGTCGAGGGCGGCACATCTGAATGAATCCATATGAAATGATTTGCAACTTTGGGAAACTATTGCTAACTTTGTCATGTTGAGAGGACATCTCACAATCAATGGTTCGTATCTATTATGATTAAGTTTTTGGATCTGGAGAGGGTGACGGCGGCGCATGGGGCTGAGATAAATGAGGCGGTGAGCCGCGTCGTCAATTCGGGGTGGTATCTTCAGGGGGAGGAGAACCGGCGGTTCGAACGAAATTTCGCCGATTTCATCGGCGTTTCCCATGCCGTGGGATGCGCCAATGGCCTCGACGCGCTCATCCTGACTTTCCGCGCTCTCATCGAGTCAGGACGGCTCAGTCCTGGCGACGAGGTGATAGTTCCGGCTAATACATACATTGCCTCGATTCTCGGCATCACCGAAAACGGACTGACTCCCGTGCTTGTCGAGCCTGACCCAGTTACGCTCCAACTCGACCCGGCACGCGCCGCAGAGGCAGTCACCCCGCGCACCCGTGCCATGCTGCTCGTACACCTCTACGGACGGTGCGCTTTCTCCGATGAAATCGGAAAAATCTGCCGTGATAATGACTTCCTTCTTATCGAGGACAACGCACAGGCGCATGGCTGCATGTTCGGTGACCGGCGTACCGGAAGCCTCGGAATAGCCGGCTGCCACAGCTTCTATCCCGGCAAGAACCTCGGCGCACTCGGCGACGGAGGTGCCGTCACTACCGGCGACGCGGAACTTGCCGAGACGATCCGTACGCTCGCCAACTACGGCTCGTCGAAAAAATATGTCTTCGAATATTGCGGACGCAATTCCCGCCTTGATGAAATTCAGGCCGCCGTGCTTGATGTCAAGCTGAAATATCTCGATGAAGACAATGACAAACGTCGTGCGATAGCCAGTATTTTCCTCGATGAAATCGAAAATCCGGCAGTAACAATTCCCCCGACGCCCGACATGTCGGCCAATGTTTTCCACCTGTTCCCCATTCTCTGCGACCGCCGCGACGAGCTGCAGAAGTATCTCGCCGACCATGGAGTGCAGACTTTGATTCATTATCCCATACCACCACACAAGCAAAATTGTTATAAGGAGTGGGCACATCTCCATCTGCCTATAACCGAGGACATACACCGCCGTGAGCTTTCACTCCCCATCTCTCCGGTTATGACCCAGGAAGAGGCTCGTGAAGTTGTGCGGTTGATCAACGCTTGGAAATAATGAAGATACTTATTGCCGGAGATGGCGAGACCGGTACACACCTCGCCGAAATGCTGTCGGTCGAGAACCAGGACGTGACCCTGATGGGTGCCGACCGTGAACGGCTTCAGGAACTGGACGCCTCGTTCAATTTCATGACCGTCGTCGGCGACCCGACCTCAGCAGCTGCCCTTGAAGAATGCGGTGCGGGGAGAGCTGACCTGTTCGTCGCCGTCACTCCAGACGACAATGCCAACATCGTGGCCTGCGAACTCGCCAAGGGGCACGGCGCACGCCGCTGCGTAGCCCGCGTCGACAAACCGGAATTCTCACAACCCGACCTTGCCGCCCTGCTGCGACGTCTGGGTGTTGACCAGACGATATGCCCGGAGAAGATGGCAGCCGAGACCGTACTCCACTTCATACATCACAACTGGGTGTCCGACTGGTTCCGTCTGCATCGCGGCGAGCTGCTTGTGGTGGGTGTCCGCGTGAAAGAGAATGACACACTCGCCGGCCAAACCCTGCGTGATCTCTCGCAGTCACCGAGGTTCTTTCACGTCGCAGCCATAAAACGTGGCGAGAAGGTAATCATACCGCGCGGCGACGACCATATCTCCCCCGGCGACACTCTTTATATATCCACTCTACCTGCTTATGCCGACAAACTGCACAAGCTATGCGGAAAAAACTCGATAAAAGCGGGAAAAATCATGATTACCGGAGCCGGACGCGTCACGGAAAACCTGCTGCGTCTGCTCGGGTCAGGACCGTCGGTCACGGTCATCGACCCGGACCGCGACCGGTGCCGCGAGATGGCATTCAAGTTTCCCGACGCTGTCATTGTAAACGCACGCTCCAACGACGTTGTCACAATGAAAGAGGAGGGAGTGGACCAGTGCGACATGTTTTTAGCACTCACCGGTTCTTCAGAGACCAACATCGTGTCGTGCATGGTGGCCCGCGAGCATGGTGTGCGCAAGACCTTGGCACGCATTGAGGAATTCCAGTACATGCAGGAGGCCGAGAGCCTTGACATCGACAAGATTGTCAACAAGAAGCAGCTCAACACAGGCATGGTGATGAATATGCTCCTCGACTCTGACTTAGCCACTACCCAGTGCGTCGCCACCGACAAGGCGGAGGTAACGGTGATGGTGGCGACAGAAACCTCACGCATAGTGTCACGCCCCATCTGCGAGATGTCCCTTCCGCAGGAGCTGACAATCGCGGGGCTGGTGCGCGACGGCAAAGGGGAACTTGTGGAAGGACGCACGCACATACGCCCCGGCGATCATGTGGTGGTATTCTTCCTGACCGGCTCGCTGTCGAAAGTCAGGAGGCTTTTCAAATAACAAGGCCGCAACAGGCACACATTTAAGGAAATAACAGGTAACAAACTGATATGAAGACTTCTCTGCGCATAGGGGCGATGGTCAACATCGTGGGGCGGCTTGTGCTGATCGACGCGTTGATATTACTGTTGCCCATGGTGGTCAGCATAATCTACGGAGAGAGCGACTGGCTGACATTCCTCGTCGCCTCCGCGTCGGCGGCTGCGACAGGAGGATTGGCAATACTCGCCACCCGGCACTGCCGCGAGTCAATACGCGCCCGCGAAGGATTCATAATCACCGCCTTCATATGGGTGATATTCGGATTGTTCGGTATCATACCGCTCATGACCTGCGCCCATCCGCTCGGCTTCACCGACGCGATGTTCGAGATTATCTCAGGCTATACCACAACGGGCGCGAGTGTGATACGCGATGTCGAGGTGATGTCGCACGGAATACTCTTCTGGCGCGCCCTGTCACAGTGGATAGGGGGTCTCGGCATAATCCTCTTCATGCTCGCCCTGCTGCCGGAGCTTAACAAATCGATAGGCATATCGATGTTCAACGCCGAGGCTACCGGCATAACCCACGACAAGATTCACCCGCGCATCCGCCAGACCGCCCTCTCGCTCTGGGGAGTCTACGTCGCGTTGACCTTGATTTCAATCCTGCTGCTGTGGGTGGGGCCGATGAACCTTTTCGACAGCGTGTGCCACACTTTCACGGCCATAGCCACCGGAGGGTTCTCCACACACAACGACGGCGTGATGTTCTGGCACTCCGACTATGTGCTCGCAGTGCTGACGGTCGTCATGTTTGTGGCCGGACTCAACTTCATGGTGCTTTTCAATCTGTGGAAGGGAGATGTGCGGGGATTCTTCCGCAATTCGGTAGTGCGTGTGTTCAGCGCGATGACCCTCGCGGCATATGTCTCCCTGCTGCTCTCCGCATTGATACGTGGCAACGCCACGGGCTGGAACGAGCTTCTCCTCTACCCTCTTTTCCATGTGGTGTCGGCCATAACCTCAACCGGCTTCACGGTAGCCGGAGCGGAAAGCTGGGGTTCATATGCGCTGCTGCTCACCATATTGCTGATGACGTGCGGCGCGTGCGCCGGCTCCACCACCGGTGGACTGAAGACAGACCGGCTGATTGTGCTCTGGCAGAACATACGCAATGAGATACACACCACCGCTTTCCCGAAGCGTATGTACGTTGTCAGGCTCTACGGGAGCGCCCTCGACAACAGCATGGTCTCGCGTGTGGCGGCGTTCACTGCAATCTACATGCTTCTCACCGTAATAGCGTCCGCTATTATAACATTCTTCGGATATACATTCACCGACTCCCTATTTATGGTGACATCCTGTATCGGCTGCAACGGACTCGGCTACGGGGCGACCGGTGTGGAAGGCTCCTTCGCCCTGCTGCCCGACACGGTGAAATGGCTGCTGACAGCCGTCATGCTTGCCGGCCGACTTGAGATATTCACCTACCTCGTCCTCTTCATTCCCTCCTTCTGGCGCCGCTGAAACGAAACCTTATTTCACACCGAACCAATAAGTGAAATATACGCGGCAGCTCACTTCATTCATCGTCGAGGTCTCAAATATTTTCCGGCGTGCCATGCGGTTGGCACCAAAGAATGCAGCAAAACCAACCCCGACCGAATCACCTATATCGAAATTCCAACCGATTGCCCACGAGGCACTGAAACGTCTCCATACACCCGATTGACCATATAGATTATATTCAGGCATTCCCTTTGGAGCATCCATCCTACCGGCTAATCCATACGACAACATAACGCCGGTGAAAGGGTTGAAATAAAACCTGTCCACCAGTTTGAGCCTATATCCAAGGTAGACGGGCAGCTGCAACGCGCAACGGTCCGCATCATATTCTTCAAAATCCGGATTGTCCGATTCTTGGTTAAAGACCGCAACTTTAACAGGAGCATAGTCGTAGGCGAAATTCAATCCCGCATCAATGAACCACCGGTTATCATAAAGATACCTCATCATCGCGCCGGCCGCCACGCCGAAACCCATGCTGTTATGCCTGCGCATGGGGCCGAAGGAATTCTCCATAGCAAATATATCGACCCCCACCGTCGGCCCCCACATAAACCGACCACGCGATTCCCTCTCCGGCACCTCTTCCCCACCGGCGGCAACCACCTCAACCGGAGAAGCCTCCTGAGCCATAGCCATCACACAGCTAAGCCCCACGATGAAAAGAATTACCAAGGTTCTACTACTTCTTGCGTTGCGTAATAAATCAAGCCACATAAACATCTGTTTTTTAGCACTTACAAAAGTAATATTTTAATTTTCACATCTACTTTAATTTAACATCCATATATATTCATTAAAATTATTTTACATTTTAACGCAATGATTCAGCAGTCAGGATTACTAACTTTGCAGCCACGATGGCCGGCTGCGCCATGATTGACTTGCCGAGGGGGCACACGAAAATTTATCACTATTACGAGAGCATACGATGAAGAAGAGAGGGAGCACATCAGACTTTACCCGGCAGCGGGACCGGGAACTATACACGTCGTTCATGGAGGTACTTCGCACGGCCGAGGATACGCCGCTGCGCGAAATGTTCGCGTTGGCGGCAGCGAGACCCGCGTCACGTTTCTGGGTAAGCGAACGCCGGGCAGCCGACGTGATCGGAGCCATGCTGCGCGGAGCCAATCCCGAAACGGTCGAGAAGATGTACCCGCAGCGCCGCGCCATGTACGAAGAGATACTCCGTCGCGTCCGTGCCAAGATGGAAGCCGACCCGTCGCTCTGCATGACCCACGCCGTAGACACCACCGTCTGCGAGCCCGCACCCTCATTCTACCTGACCGACGAATCAGCCCGCTGCATCATCTACCGCATACGCCGCCGCGCCCGCGCCGCCCGCCTCCTCGCCTCAAAACGTCGCGGTTGATTTGGTGGATTCGGCGTAAATCGTTATCTTTGCGCGATAATAGCTTAATTCAGTAACTGATTATGAACAAGAAGTTCAAGACCATAGTAATCGCGGCGGCAGCCGTCCTCGTCTGCCTCATCGCCCTCGTGGTGGTGCTCATCGTCAGGAACAACAGCAATACACACGCTGTCAACCAGGCCACGGCACGCGCCGACAGCCTCGCTATCGCAAACGACCAGCTCCTGCTTACCAATGAGTTCAACCAGCTCAATGCCGATTTCAACCAGTATGAAGGCCAGCAGGTTTACCTCAAGAACGACTCGCTCGTGCAGAAGTACAACGAGGCACGCATGAAAGTCGAGGGACTTATCCGCGAGCTTAACGAGGAGAAGAAGAGCCACAACAAGGACATGAACGCGAGCCGCGCCAAGATCAAGCAGCTCGAAGGTGAGATTGCCACCCTCAAGGGCATCGTGCGCCACTATCTTGAGGAAATCAAGCGTCTCGGTGAGGAGAATGCCGGCCTGAAACAGGAAATCGAACAGGTTCAGCAAAAGAACCAGCAGCTGTCCAACCAGGTCACCCAGGCCACCACGACCAACCAGCAGCTCACCCAGACCGTACAGCTCGCCAAGAAGCTCAACATAACCGGCGTATCGTTCCACGCCTACAACAAGAAAGGCAAGGTCGAGAAGAACATCACCAAGGCCCGTCAGCTCGGCGTCAGCTTCACCGTCAGCCCCAACAACACTGCGGCTCCCGGCATGAAGAACTTCTACATGCGCATAATCTCGCCTGAGGGAGCATTGCTCGGTGCGGGCGGCAACTTCACTGTCGATGGCCAGACCGTGCAGTCCACGGCACACCGTCAGGTGGAATACGCCAACGAGGAGATTTCCGTGTCAATCTACTGGGATGTCAACACCACCCTCACCCCGGGCGACTACACGGTCGAGGTGTTCTGCGACGGCTACCGTCTCGCCTCGCGCCACTTCACAATGAAGAAATAAACAGCCCGCAATAAACTCATGACATGTGGGGAGGACTTTCTCGTTCTCCCCACATGTGCGCTTGACCGGCGGTGCCACGTAACCTTCGCACCACAGCTGCCGAACCTCTCTCTTGCATTTCATACAAACGATTATGGCTAAACAATTTGGAATCATCTTCGGATGCCTCATCCTTGGCGAGCTGCTTGCCATGGTGCCGGGCATGACCATACCCGGAAGCATCTGGGGCATGATAATACTCACCATCCTGCTCAGCCGGGGAGTTGTCAATCCGAAATCGGTGCGTCCCGTATGCAGTTTTCTGATTGACAACATGGCGTTCTTCTTCATCCCGCCGGGCGTGGCTCTGATGCTCTATTTCGACCTAATTGCTGCCGAGTTCATACCGATTGCCACAGCAACAGTTGTCAGCGTCCTGCTCGTGCTTCTGGTCACAGGCCACTTCCACCAGCTGATGCACAAACGCGCCAAACGTCACCGCAAATAAAACCTGTCGCCTCATGATAATAATGGACTTCCTCAAAAATCCCCTCACAACCATCACACTCACATTCCTTGTGTTCTGGGGCGCGACAGCCTTGCAACGGCGCACCCGCGTGGCGGTGCTGAATCCCATGGTCATCACGATAGCCGTTCTGATCGCGTTTCTGAAGCTCACCGGAATCAGCTTCGAGGAATATTATGCCGGAGGCCGGATAATAGAATTCTGGCTCAAACCTGCCATCGTAGCCCTCGCGCTTCCGCTATACAATGAGCTAAGCCATATCCGCAGCCAGTTTCTCACACTCTTTCTTACCGAACTGGCTGGATGCGTGGTCGGCATAGTGTCGGTTGTGCTGATAGCCTCATGGCTCGGGGCGAGTCCCGAAGTTGTGCGTTCACTCGCACCCAAATCGGTATCCACGCCCATCGCCATCGAGATCTCGCGCCAGATAGGGGGCATACCCGCGCTGTCATCGGCCATAGTGGTGATAGTGGGCATGATCGGAGCCATGGCCGGACTCAAGACAATGGAGATAGGGCACATCAAAAGCCCCGTGTCGAAGAGCCTGAGCATGGGTACCGCGGCCCATGTGATGGGTACCAACCGCATCAGCGCGTTCGGCGACCGCTATGGAGCCTACGCCACCCTCGGCCTCATCCTCAACGGCATCCTGACCGCCTTCCTCGCCGGCCCCATAGTAGACTGGCTGATGTAATCATGACCACGCCCCCGTGTAATCACGCGCACAGCCCCGCCGCAACTCCTGTTGCCTCCGATTTGGCAAGCCGGCACAGCACGAATGTACAAACCGAAATTAATTTTGCGTAATTCGCGAAAAAATATTAACTTTGCAAAAGTTCCGAGAAAGCTACGCGAGTCACAGCGACAGCGCGACAGACTTCTGGAGCGATAGGATTGTCTTATGGTGTAATGGTAGCACTGCAGTTTTTGGTTCTGCCTGTCCAGGTTCGAATCCTGGTAAGACAACAGCAAAAAGCCTTGAGCCGCGCACGCGCCGCCCAAGGCTTTTTTACTTCGGGTCCGCGCCCCCTCTCTCCAGTGCTCAGCCCGCTGCGGTAGTGGAGCCGTGTGAGGGCGGATGCCCGAAAAATATCCTCCATCCCCCAAAGCAAGCCCCCATGAAAACCGACCCTGCCTCCCAAAAGCCCGCTTCCCAACCCTATAAAACCGACTTTCGCCACCACGGTAATCGCCGCAAGCGCAACCACGACTACCGCGCCCCGTGGAAATATCATATCACAATCTCCAAGCACCCCTCGGCCTCCGACTTCTCAACCTTAGTGATAAAAGAACTTACCCCCGCAGGAGTCACAGTAAGCCTTTCACCCCTTGGCTGCATCATCGAAAAGGAAATCAAAGATTTCAACACCCACCATCCAAAAATCGCAGTTCTCGACCACATCGTGATGCCAGACCACATACACATGCTGATACAAGTCAGAGAACGGCTGTCCAAACCCGTAGGCACTGCCCTCGGGGGCCTAAAAACAGGCATATCGCAGATTTGGCGCGAATACATCGGCAATCCAGATGCCCGTGTATTTGACACCGGTTTCAACGACAAGATAATCTACAGCTTCCGCTTGCTCAAGGATGTCTCCCAATACATCCGTCAGAATCCATATCGGTTAGCGGTGCGGCGTTGCCGCCCCGACTTCTTCCGCAAGACCCGCGACCTTGAAATAGCGGGCCGCAAAATCCAGGCTTACGGAAATCTTTTCCTATTCAGAAACCCGTTCAAAACGCCGCTGATAGTTCACCGTGCCGACAGCGAACAGGTATTCAACGACAAAAAAGAGGCATGTCTCACCACCGCCATCAACGGCGGAGTAGTGGTCTCAGCCTTCATCTCTCCCCGAGAGAAAGAAATACTAAAGGAAGTGGAGGCCATAGGAGGCCGTGTCATAAAAATCCACCATCAGCCATTCGGCGACCGCGATAAACCCGCGCTCCACGACTTCGAACGCTGTGCCGCCGGTCAGCTCCTCCTGCTCAGCCCCGCCGACTACGCCACCCAGCCCTCCTGTGAGCACCCCACCCGCGCCCAATGCCTCGACATGAACGCCCTCGCCACCACCCTCTGCACCCAACCACCCGACACCGACAACCTTCCTAAAAATAAATCAGTCATCTACCTTTCTTAAGGAGGTGGGGTTACATGCGGCCGGGACCGCCGCCGGGGGGCGGCCCCATGGGACGCTGGCCACCGCCTCGCGTGCCGCGCTCCATCGGGGGGAGGTCGTCGGGCATGTTGACGTTGCCGGTCTTCTTGCTCAGGGTGTTGAATTTCCAGGTCACGCCAAACATCACGTAGCGGCTCAGGTCGTTGTATTCGTTGTCGGTGATGATGTTGGCACTCACCGAACGGCTCACGTTCTTCTTCTGGCCCAACAGGTCGTAGGCCCGCACGGAGAAGGTCAGCGACTTGTCACTCAGCACGGAGTAGGACAGCTGGGCATTCCAGAGCCATTGGGTGTTGTCGAAACCCTGGGAGTAACCTGTGGTCTTCGAGAATGACAGGTCGGTGCTCAGCTCCAGTCCGAAGGGCAGATAAACCGAAGCGTCGGCATCGAAGCCGTAGGAATGCGTGTAGCGGTTCTGCTGGAGTTGCAGCGTGCTGGTCGCCATCTGGAACGAGTAGGTCGGGTTGACCGTCATCTGGAACACGTCGGAAGAGAAGGTCATACCCGCCGTCGGCGACAACACGAGGTTACCGCTTCGGTTGAACTCGCCGTCGATATAACCGGCATTCGATGCGTAGCGGCCGTTGAAACGCGCCATAACACGCCATTTGCGGTTGCGCAACGGCTGGTTGAGCATGAACATGCCGAACACGTTCCAGTTGCCGTTGGCATTGGCATAGGTTGTGGTGCGCACACCGGTCTCCGGGTCGGTGAGCGTTCGCGACACGACGTTATTGAGCGCAAAGCTCGCGTTGGCCACGGCGAATATCGACTGCTGGGTCGAGGTGTTGTAGTTATTGTAATGGATGCCGAGGTTCTGGGTGAAAGTCGGTTTCAGGTCGGGATTACCCACGGTGATGTTGAGCGGGTCTGACACGTCGGCCACAGGTTGCAGCTGCGTGAGCGAGGGCTGCGAGGTTCGGGCACGGTAGTTCGCGCTCAGACTCGATGTGCTGGAGAACTTGTAGCGGAACCGCAGGTAAGGAGCCACGTTGAAGACCCAGCGGGTATCAATGTTGCGGGCAGGATTGATGAGGTCCTCGCTCTCCGAACTTGAAGGAGCGAATGTCACACCGGCATTCAGGTTATAGGATTTCGACACCTTCTTGTAGCCCACCTGCAACTCCTGTGTGGTGAACTTGTTGCGGAAACGGTTGCTGAGGTCGTATGACATCTCCGCACCCTCGGGAACAGAGTTGAAATCTGTCAGTCCTGTCTCGAACGGGTCAAAGCCCTCGGGTATCGGAACGTCGTAGGTAATCTTGTCAGCGTTGTTCAGACGCAGCGAAGCCTTGTATGCGACTTCAAGGTAATTGCCACGTGCCGGGTCACCGAGAGGCTCGGTCCATGTCAGACGGCCTTCGAGCGAGTTGCTCCACTGTTTCGAGTCGAGGAACTCGAACAGGCGCTCGCTGTCATCCTGACGCAGATAGTATTCGATGTCGTTCCACGTTGTTGCCTTCTCGCGTGTGTTTGAGAAGGTATAGTTGAACTGGGCAGAGAGCGAGCGTCCGGGACGCGACAGGAACTTATGGGTATAGATCAGCCGTCCCGATGCCGTGTAGTCGGTACCACGGTTGCCGCGCATGGCGAAGTTGCTGTTCACCTTGTCGGCATCGGCTATGCTCGCGCGGAGTATCGAGGAGTCCTGCTGCTCGGATCGGCGCATGTTGAGCGTGAACTCCGGACGGAAGTCAAGCACGTCGGCCTCGGTGATGTTCCACTGCATACGGAACTGGGCGCGCAGCGAATGGCCGCGGTCGCGTGTGCGCGAGCCTCCGCGCAGGTAGCTGACCGAGTCGGGGAAGAGGTACTGCGTGTCGAAGCGGCTGCGCGAGTCGCGGTCGGAATGGGTGTAAAGCACATTTCCGCCCACACGGAATTTCTCCTCGTTGCCGACATTGAAGTTTATGCCGAACTGCTGGGTGGAGTTGATGCCGTTGTTACCGCCGAAGTCGCGGAAGCGACCGCGCCCCATGTCGGTGAAGCCCATCTCGTTGATGTTGTTGCCTCCGCCGACAATCGACACCTGGTTACCGTTCTTGAACCAGTTGATGTTGAAACTGCCCTGATAGCGGTTGTCAGTGCCGTAGCCGCCACCGATCGTGCCGAACCAGCCGTTGTTCATATCCTTCTTGACGGTCAGGTTGATTACGGTCTCATCCTCGCCGTCGTCAACGCCGGTGAGACGTGCCGTCTCGCTCTTGCGGTCAACAACCTGCACTTTCTCCACGATGTTGGAGGGGAGATTCTTCGAGGCCATCTTCGGGTCATCGGCAAAGAATTCCTTGCCGTCAATCAGAATCTTCGACACCGTCTTGCCGCCCGATGTGATGGAGCCGTCGGAGCCTACCTCCACGCCCGGAAGCTTCTTGAGAAGATCCTCGACCGATGCTGTGGGGTTGGTGTGGAACGAACCCGCGTTAAATTCAAGAGTATCCTCCTTGGCCACGACCGCCGCACGCACTGCGGTAACCACGGCCTCGCCGAGCATCACCGAATTCTCGGTCATGGTCAGCGAACCGACATCCTTGGTATCGGCACTGTCGGCAATCTCGATAATCTTGCTTATGTCGTCCATGCCGGTCATGGTGAGCAGCAGGTGATAGTTTGAGGGCTTGAGGTTCTCGAAGCGGAATGATCCGTCGATGTCGGTCATGACATAACCGGCACGCACCGAGTCGGGCACCGTGACGAGCTGTACAGCCACTCCGGGCATACCCTCACCTTCAGAGTCCTTGACATCGCCTTTGATGACGGCGGCGACAGCCGTGACAGCGGCCGAAGCCATCAGTCCACAAAGCAATAGGGAATATCTTTTCATCAGCAACAACTTGGTTGGTAATCTTTTTTGCAGCCGATACCGGACAAGTCCCAAAACATTTACCGGAACGGACATGCAGTCACAATAAATGACAAATTCCGCAAATAAATGTTTAATAACGAGGCTGTCCATTAGGCAAACGCCCCGATTTACCCCGTGACTGTCCCGATTCGTTCAACCAACGCCAACGCTCTCTTGTTATCAATTTAGTGCTTCTGCTCTCCGGAGCCACATTATTTGGCAGCATCATTTAAAGATGCAGAATCATTTAAAACAGACATTATGGAAAACACACAGCTTGAGGCAGCCATCATCAAGGCTGTAGAGGAATACATCGCAAATTTTGACCGTTACGACAGCAACCCGCAGGTGCGCATAAATCCCGCGACGCTTGAGGTGACGCTCGTAAACGGTTCCGACCGTCTTGCCGAAGTCGAGGACTCTGACGAGGCTATCGAGAACGCGGCTCTCGCCCATGGCATGGCCAACCAGGAAGCCATGGACTATCAGGTGACGCAGAACCCCGATTTCTATGCCGTCAAGCCGCTGCTGCGTCCCCACGGCGATACCTCCGTCCCCGACCGCCGCGCCATCCTCGCCATCGCCCGCCACTACCCGCCCCTATCTAAACTCTAAAACCTAAAGCTAAAATCTAAACTCTAAAGCCTAAAACCTAAAGCCCAAATTTCGCGGACTTGCATTTCAGGCAGATTTTTTGTATCTTTGCATGAACGGCAACCGGGCCGGACGGCCGGGGTTACTGTTCATGGCTAAACTATCCACTATGTCAAATACTGCAATTGTTCCTCTCCGCGAAAAAATCATCCAGTTCATCTGGCAGCATATCTGGCTGCTTATTTCTCTCGACATAATGACTCTCGGCATAGCGTTCTGCGTGCGCAGCTATCTCGGCAGCAGCGTCATCTCCTCCATGCCGTTGGCTTTCTCGCTCGCCGGTGCCGAGGATATGGTGCCCGCGCTGACAATCGGCCAGTACACCAACCTCATGAACGTCGTGCTCGTGCTTGCACAGATTGCCGTGCTGCGACGCCGTTTCGAACCGGTGCAACTGTTCCAGATAGTAGCCGGTTTTCTGTTCGGCATACTCATCGACTTCAACATGTGGCTTACCTCTCCGTTCGAATTCAACACACTTCCTTACCAGATTCTCGCGCAGGCGGCGGGTTGTACGATACTCGCTTTCGGCATAGCGATGGAGGTGCGCTGCGGTTCGGTCACGATGCCCGGCGAGGGAATCCAGGTGGCGGTGTGCCGGGTTACAGGGATGCCGTTCGCGAAAGTCAAGATAATGATTGACTGCACACTTGTCGCGCTTGCGGTGGTGAGCAGCTATATCTTCTGGGGAGAATGGCAATGGAACATAGTCGGTCCGGGCACACTCTTCGCCATGTTCTATGTCGGCTGGATGGTCAAGCAGTTCAGTCGCCGCATAGGCTGGTTCGACCGCGTGTTGGGCTACCGTCCCGGCTTCCGCCGCTACGTCTACGGCCTTGCCCGCTTCCTTCACATCCGTCACTGACGACCTCTCACCAGGCGGCGAAGGCCGACGGACGGTGCTGAGGGCGCACTCCGGGCTGCCGGACGGCCACGCGGCGGGGTGCGTCGAGTTCGTGGAAGCAGATGTGAAGGCCGATGGCGCGCGTCATCAGCAGGTCGTCGTGGCATCCGGCTATCGCTCCGAATGAGCCGTTCTGCCTCCGCTCATATGCCAGATATTCGTCAAGACATGTCCGGTCGCGCTCCACATACAGCCCCTCGCGTATCACCTTGACAAGCGTGCCGATTATCATCGGTTTCGTGGCCACGTTGGTATGGAAGCCGTAACGCGTCGGCGCACCCCGCGCCACATCCTCGTCACTCCGGGGACGTGCGTATAAGTTCGGGTAGACATCACGCAACCGGTTAAGTATGAAGTTGGACTGGTTGCCGTCGGTATCGCGGTCAGGGTCACGGGTCTCAAGGGTGTTGCTCTCTATGACGAGCAACGCCTCGTCATAATAGCTCGCGGCCATCGCCGCACGCCATGCCAATATGTCGAAGTCGGTATGTCCGCGCCATTGCGCCACGACCTCCGGACCACGACCCTCAAGCATCGGGGCGCGGTCGAATATCACTATCACTGACCAGTCAGCCTTTGATGAACGGCCACCGACATCAACCACCGTCACATACCGGTCTGCAACGCGCATACCCTCGCTCCGTTCCGGCTGCCTCCATATCTGCCAGCCGCCCGAGTCGAGCGGTATGAAACCGACGCGTCTCAGCATGTCGCGCCGCTCCACGTCGCCGACATACCGTCCGGCGACATCTGCCGCGCCGGGCACATCTATCTCCCCGCGCCATTCCGGAGCAACGCATGTGCTCCGCAAAGCCTCGACCTTGTACTTGTCGAACACCCGCGCACCCGAATGCACGAACGCCTCGACATCGTCGCTCGGGTATTCCGAGGCCATGAGTCCATGGTCGGAATATTTCGAACGCTCGGAAATGTACCATGCTATCGCATCGAGCGTAGCACCTCGTTCCCAGAGCCACCACAAGTATTTGCCCGGCTGGCAGCGGTCGCTCACCGCAGTGTCAACATTCCGTCCCTCCCATAATTCTCTTGCGAGGTCGGCGCGTTGGCTGTCGGTGAGTTGCAGCGAATACTGGTCAATCTCGTACCAGCTCACAAACATCGCCTCAAACTGCGACTGGCCGCGCCGGGCAGCCTCATACTCGCGGTGAAAGAAATTGCCGGTGCCGTTTGCCGTGGACTCATAGACAATCATCGTCATCGGTTGCAGCAGCACACCCGAGCAGGCCGAGCGCAGTATCTGCTCCGGGGTTTTGCCCAATGTCCTGCGCCATATTCCCACCTCCGAACAATGCACAAGGCTGTAGTCACCGCCACGGCATGAGTCGGGACGTTCGGCGGTGCCTACCTTTATCTTGCAGTTGCGCGAGGGCACGCGGAACATTGTCCGCGTCTTGCCAACCCATTCCACGCGCTTCTCCTTTTCCGAGTATTCCTCATCTTCCTCATGCAGCAGCGACAGCGGGTAGCGTCCTATCATGCGGTCGAACATATCCTTTATCTCCTCGCTGCCAACGCCCTGATGTGCGATAATCAGCGAGTTGAGGCCCCGCCGGTGTACGAGCTGGAGCCAAGCCATGTACAGCTGCGAGCATGTGCTCCCGCCCCACTGCCGTGCCTTCAGCAAGATCAGCCGGATCGGCTTGCCGGCAAGTCTCATCGCTTCGAGCCTCTCCACAAACTTACGCTGCGGACGGTTCAGGATGAAGAGCACGTCATCGCCACCCCGCTTGTCTTTGATATAAGCGCGGGTGGCAGCCCAGTAAGGAAAGTCGTGCAGCTGACGCAGACGGTCAAAGTGTACGGTGAAGTTATTACGGTCGCGTTGTGTGACCCGGCGACCGGTACGTTTACGGAGCAGCGCGTCCACACTGCCGCATGCCATCAGCTCCTCGACCTCGCTTTCGGCACGCATGGAAACGGGAAGGAACATGCGGTCGAGTCCACCGGCATCAAGGACGAATCTCTCGCCGGTGGCCCCCTCGCCGCTCACAGGGTCGAAAGTACGGGAATTTGCCGCGCGACGCCGCGCATCTTCCTCAAGAATAATGGCAATCTCATCTTTAACAAAGGCATTCAAGTCATTCATGCTGATAGTGATAATGATTCACGCGTGTCGCAACCCCCCACGCAGTAAGAAATAAGTCAGCGGAAGAAGTTAATCTCCACCGGCAAAATTAACCGCACCCGCTGCCAAATCACGGCACCCCAACGCAAACGAACCTTAATATATGCAAAAATATTTTAATGGCGTCACTCCAGACGCTTCATGGGACTTGTTGAAGCCAAGTATATAAAAAGGGAAATCGGTGAGACCCGGAAGGGTTTCACCGATTTCTTTACTTTGACTTTCGTCAAGCTGTTCTGAGACGCAAATTATTTTGCGCTGTCAGCGGGAGCAGCCTCAACAGCAGCAGCCTCCTCAACAACAACTGCAGTGTCGCTGTCGTTAGCTACAACCATTGTGTCCTCAGCAACCTCTACTGCTACAGAGTCAGTATCAACTGCCTCAGCAGCCTTGTTGCCACCGCAAGATACGAGTGCTACGCTGAAAAGAACAGCAAGCGAATAAACTACTTTCTTCATCTCTTTAAAAATTTAAAATAATAAAACAATGTATTTGCTATCAAAAACGATGCAAAGGTAATATAAATTTTATTTACCCGAACATTTTTTGCCCGTTTTTTTCCTCTTTTTTATGATTTCAACCCAATTTTAACACTTTTAACTTAAAATTCAGAACAATTCAGAAGCAAATTTCACTTAGAAGTACATTTCGAAATGAACAAATGGAGATAGAAACGGCGGAACGCTGGAATGCGCTCCGCCGTCATCGTGTGATATGGTGCTTATTATTTCACTGCATCTTATTTCACTGCAACCTTTACGGCTGTGGAGCCGGCGCGTACTACGTAGGTACCGGGGGCTACCGGAAGCACGCAGTCGCCTTCGCCGTTGGCTACGTTCACGCCCTGGAGCGTGTAGACGCTCACGCGGCCGGCGCAGTTGCTGACACGGATTGCTCCGGCCTCGGGACGTACCGAGAGGGCATCTGCCGCCTCATATTCCATATCCTCGACACCTGAGATGTCTGTCGTCGTGATCACAGCGAAGCAGTTGGCCTCGACAGTGACGGTCTTGGCAACAGCGTCGAACTTCGGCGATGAACCGTAGCTCTGAATCGCTACATGATATGCCTCGTTGTTATCCTGAAGGAAGTTCACCTTCACGTCGATTGAACCGGTCACATTCGGGTTCATCACAGCATAAAGCTCCTTGCCGTTGGCCGATGTCGCTACGGTGCGGCCCTGTGCCCATGTGCTGAAATTGAGCGAGTAGGCAGCATCCTCGGCAAAAAGATCCTTATGATTGAGACGCATTCCGATAAGTTTCTGGTATGTCTCTACAAGACCTGCATTGTCGGGATCCTTCAGCGCGTTCCAGTCCACAATCTTGGGGCTTGTGTTGTTGTCACCGTTGGCGGACTTGCTGTTTTCGGCGTTACCCATCTCGGAGAACATCCAGATCATGTGCGATCCGGGCACGAGGAGCATCTGCGCCGCAGTCATGCCGAGACGCTGCATACTCACACTGTGGTTGCCCTTTACTCCTGCTGTGCCCCATGTGTCCTGCTTGTAACCGAGACGATACTCGTCGTGGCTCTCAAGATAAGAAACGGTGCTGCCTGCGGTGCGTCCTGCCTTTGTCGCCCACATGCTGTTGAGCGAAGAGCTTGACGAATAGCCCATGGCGGTCTGGCAACCTGCGTTGTTGAGGTTCATCCAGTTGAGTTCGCCATCGGCGGCCATCTCATTCTCCTCCTGGGCACCGGCAAGGTTCTCGTTGATGAAATATGCATCGGGATTAACCTCGCGCATGGCGTCGTGCAGACGCTTCATGCGGGCCACACGGCTTGCGTTGTAGGCATTGGTTGCCGAGTCACCGTTGTTGGCATAAGAGGTGTTGTCGCCGAGACCCTTCACGAGGTCAAAGCGGAAACCATCCACATTATATTCTTTCAGCCAGAACTGAAGCATATCCTTCCACTGCTGCTCCACAAGGGGATAACCCTGGTTCCAGTCGTTGAGCACGCTGTACGCGTGGGGCGCGGTGGCGTTGAAGAAGGGATTCGAACCGGACTTATACATGACGTACCAGGGGTGCAGCCAGTCAGACTGGTTGAACACAACGTCGAGAATCACAGCAATGCCAAGCTCGTGGCACTTGTCGATAAACTCCTTGTAGTCCTGCGGAGTACCGTAAGCCTTGTCGATTGCGAAGTAGAAGTTAGGGTTGTAACCCCAGGAGTTGTTGCCGTTGAACTCATTGATGGGAAGAAGCTCGATGGCGTTGACACCGAGATTCTTGAGGTAGTCGAGTTTGCCGATTGCCTGACGCACGGTACCGTTGCCCTTGGCTGCGCCCTCGGTGCCGGTGAAGTCGCGGAACAGAAGCTCGTAGATAACGAGGTTGTCCTTCTCAGCCCCCTTGAAATCGGTCACATTCCACTTGTAGTCGAGCAGATTGTCTGAATGCCATGCCACAACCGTATTGGTCGGAAGACCTTCGGGATACTGCGGCAGATTCGGGTAAACCTCGGCCGGGATGTACTTGTCGTTGCTCGGGTCGAGCACAAGGCGTGCATAGGGATCACCCACGCCGTAAGTACCGTCTACATAATAGTAATATCCGAACTCGGTGCCGGTCAGAGTAGCCGGGAGTGTTGTCTTGAAATAGCGGAAAGTCGCGCCCTCGTTCTCGACATCTACATATTCCATCACCTGGTCGAGACTGCCCACATAGCCGTCCCACGAACCGACGAGGACAACAGACTTCTTTTCAGGAGCCGCGAGGCAGAAAGTGTATGAACCGTCGGCGTTTTTGGTGAGTCCCATCGGGGGAACTGTCTTGTCGGCAGCCTCTTCTGAATCGCCGGCGAAAAGAATCCTGATCGAGCGTTCGAGCGTGCGGCCATTGGCTGTTGCGACGGCCTTGACATCGTAGCTTCCCACATTCTCGAACTTGTAGAGAGTCTGGAGGGTCTTGGCACCGGCTGCCTCGGCTACCTGAGTGTCGTTGACATAAATCTTTATGTCAGCCTCCATAGTGGTGTTGGCCGTGAAACGCACCGAACCGGCCGATGTCAGGATATTTCCGGGTCTTGTCTTGGAGAAGGCGAGCTGGAAGCCGCTGTCCAAAACATCGACAAAGATGTCGGCATCTCCGGTATCCTTACCCTCTTTTGTGCCTCCCGTGTTGCGGAACACGAAGCAGAGCTGCTTCACTGTCTCGGTGGGAGCCACACCGTAATATTCGCGGATGTCGCCGATGTTGAGCTTCCAGAGATTCTCGCTCACATATTCGAGCTGATACTTGGGAAGGTCTTCCTCCCATTCCGGAGCATACTTCCACTCCTCGGAAGTGCCGCTCTCATCAACGACATTCACGCCGGTATGCGCGTAGATATGGGTGTCGGCCGGCATATTCTTCAGGCCGGCGTTACCTTCGTCGGCGTGGAAATACACCACGACATTTTCCGAGTCCTCCTGAAGCGGAGAAGGTTCGGTTGTGACGACCTGCGCACGCAGAGCGGGAACGCAGAGCATGAGCGCCGCCACAAGAACAAAGAATGTTTTCTTCATAAGGTTAACTGTATTTAGATTATTTGATTATTATTGTTTTAGATTGTCTCTCTTTGTTTCAAGATGTTTATCATTGCAGGGAGCCGAAGCAGGACGCCTCGGCTTTCAGGACGGCGGTCATCATTCCTCGTCATCCTCGGGTATATAGCTGAGCGAGCGCATCTCGGCATACTCGCTCCACTCCGGGTCAGACTGCGCCTCGATCTCGAAGGGCACGGTCTCCTCCACATCCTCAAGGGCACGGTTGAAGACCTTGCCGAATATGGCGAGGCTGTGGGCGTAGAATAGCCAGTCGCGACGTCCCTCGCCCGTATATATCGCCACGAGATACGCAGCCTTGTCCTTGCGGAACGTCTCCTCAAGAGCGTCGTTCACACGCCCCATAAGTTCCGCGTCGGCCTCGTCGGGGAAGCCGTCGGGCAGAGCGTTGTAACGCCATGACACTCGCACAAGGTAGGGGAACTTCCCCGACCCTGAAATCTTCTCCATATAGTCGCGGCCGGTCACAATGACCGTCTTGCCGCCGTCGCCCTCCATCGGGGCGCTCCACCATCTTTCGGCCATGATTACTTCTTGGGACGTGGACGCTCCGCGAGCAGCGACACCTCAAGCACCGGGGTGTCGAAGTACATGCTCGGACGGAAGCAGTGCAGTTTGTAGAATTTGGTGAGGTCGAGCTTGCGCGAAACGCTCAGCGGCATCTTCACCTCGAAGGGCTTGTCTTGTTTCCACGCCATGGCCTGGAATACAATCCGTTCCAGTTCCTTGACGGAGTCCTGCGTGTAGCTGCGGAGCTCCACAAGCTCGTTGGGAGCGGCCTCGCCACGAGCGGCCACTGTCCATCCCGACTCGCCGTCGCGGCGGAGCAGCTGATATGACAGGAAATAGTTGGAATCGTTTACAAGCAGAGCGTTGATGGCAGTTGTTGAGAGCTGCTTGACATCGGCCGGCTCGAATGCGAGCACCACGGTCATGTCGTCGCCATATTCAGTCTCCTCTACCGGGAACTCCTCCGGTTCGGGAGCGGCATGTACAGGTGCCACCCGTTCCGGCTTCGGCTCCGGTTTCTCGCGCACCGAGGTGCGTCCCACGTCAAACGCCTTCTGGTCAAACATCATGCGGCCCGGCTTGTCGGGCTTATGTCCGGCGGGGAGCACAACCACGAGGTCGCTCACCTGAACCGGGGTCTCGAAACCGTCATCATCGACATAGGCTATCTTGCCCTCGACCTTAATAACTTTTCCGCCGCCGACCGCGTTGAGGTAGCGCACGGTATCTCCAGGTTGTATCATATCTCTTCTTCGTTGACGGTCTCTTCTTCCTCGGGCTTGACATTCTCGTAGGCATCGACTATGCGCTGCACGAGCGGATGACGCACTATGTCTTTCTTCTCATACTCTATCACGCCGATTCCCTTGACGTTGCGCAGTATGCGCAACGCGCTCAGCAGTCCGCTGCGCGTGGAACGGGGAAGGTCAATCTGCGTGACGTCGCCCGTGACGACCATCTTCGAGTTCATGCCCAGTCGGGTCAGGAACATCTTCATCTGCTGCGTGGTGGTGTTCTGCGCCTCGTCGAGTATGATGACCGCGTCGTTGAGCGTGCGGCCGCGCATGAACGCGAGCGGCGCAATCTGAATCGTACCGGCATCCATGTACTCCTTCAGCTTCAAGGCGGGGAGCATGTCCTCAAGCGCGTCGTAGAGCGGCTGGAGATAGGGGTCGATCTTGTCTTTCATGTCGCCGGGCAGGAAGCCGAGCTTCTCACCCGCCTCGACAGCGGGACGCGACAGTATGAGGCGGCGGATCTCCTTGTTCTTCAGCGCACGCACTGCAAGAGCGATAGCTATGTAAGTCTTGCCCGTACCGGCCGGTCCGAGCGCGAATGTGAGGTCGTTCTCGTCGAAGCTGCGCACCATGCGCGCCTGATTGGCGTTTCGCGCCGAGATGGGCTTGCCGTTCTGGCCATAGATTATCACGCCCGAAGCATCGCGGCGTGCCGGAGCCTCGCCACGCACTATGTCGATAATCGCCTCTTCATTCAGGCTATTGTATTTCGACGCGTACGCCTCGATTTCCTTGACCTTTTTCTCGAACTCGGCGGTCTCGCTCTCCTCCCCTATCACCTTGATGACATTGCCGCGCGCGGCTACACGCAGCTTCGGGAAGAGGTTGCGCACCAGCGATATGTTGCTGTTGTTGGGTCCGTAGAATGTCTGCGGGTCAATCCCGTCGATTATTATTATTCTCTCTATCAATTTGATTTCTATTTATTTCCCTAATCCATTATAATCTGTCAGCGGCTCAGCCCACCGAGTTCTCCAGCGAGATCTGTAGCAGTTTCTGGGCCTCGACGGCAAACTCCATCGGGAGCTTGTTCATCACCTCGCGGGCGTATCCGCCCACAATCAGCCCGATGGCCTCCTCTGTGGGTATGCCGCGCTGACGGCAGTAGAAAAGCTGCTCCTCGTTGATTTTCGAGGTCGTGGCCTCATGCTCCACGGTCGAGGTGTCGTTGCCGACCTCGATGTAGGGGAACGTATGCGCACCGCAGCGGTCGCCCATCAGCAGCGAGTCGCACTGCGTGTAGTTGCGGCAGTTGTCGGCACCCTTGGCCACTTTCACCAGACCACGGTAACTGTTCTGCGACTCGCCGGCCGAGATACCCTTGCTCACGATTGTGCTGCGGGTGTTGCGTCCGATGTGTACCATCTTCGTGCCGGTGTCGGCCTGCTGATGGTTGTTGGTGAGCGCGACGCTGTAGAACTCGCCTACACTCTCGTCACCCTTGAGCACGCAGCTCGGATATTTCCATGTGATGGCCGAACCGGTCTCGACCTGCGTCCATGAAATCTTGGAACGGTGTCCGCGGCAGAGTCCGCGCTTGGTCACGAAGTTGAAGATACCTCCCCGGCCCTCGCGGTCGCCGGCATACCAGTTCTGCACTGTCGAATATTTGACTTCGGCACGTTCCTCGACCACAATCTCGACCACAGCGGCGTGGAGCTGGTTCTCGTCGCGCATCGGCGCGGTGCAACCCTCTAAGTAGCTGACATAGGCATCGTCGTCGGCCACGATGAGCGTGCGCTCGAACTGGCCAGTGCCCGAAGCGTTTATGCGGAAATATGTGCTCAGCTCCATCGGGCATCGCACCCCTTTCGGTATGTACACGAACGAACCGTCGGAGAAGACCGCCGCGTTGAGCGCGGCATAGAAGTTGTCGCGGTATCCCACCACACTGCCCAGGTACTTGCGTACAAGTTCGGGATAGTCTTTCACGGCCTCCGACATCGAGCAGAATATCACGCCGAGCTCGGCGAGCCGTTCGCGGTGGGTGGTCTTGACGCTCACCGAGTCGAGCACGGCATCGACGGCCACACCGGCGAGGTGCTTCTGTTCTTCGAGAGATATTCCGAGCTTATTGAAGGTCTTGACCAGTTCGGGGTCAACCTCGTCCATGCTCTTTTTCAGCTCCTTCTTGCGCGGGGCTGCGTAGTAGCTGATGGCCTGGAAGTCGATCTCGGGAATGCGCAGATGCGCCCACGTGGGGGGCGTAAGCGTCTCCCAATACCGGAATGCCTTCAGGCGGTATTCCAGCAGCCAGTCCGGTTCACCCTTGGCGGCGGATATGAAGCGCACCACGTCCTCATTGAGACCGGGGGGTACAATCTCGGTATCGATGTCGGACGTGAAACCATATTTATATTCAGAATTGGCAGCCTCCTCGATGACCCGTTTCGACTTGTCCTCCTGCACGCCCTGCTCCGGTTTCTCCGGCGCGTTTGCGGCATTGCCTCCGGCGACATTTCCCGACAGGTCCTCAGGCAGCCCTTGACTTTTCTGTTCCACTTTCTTACGTATTTTTCCGGCCTTACAGCCGCATCACACTATAAATACGCAAAAATACTAAAAAAGTTTCAATCCGACAAACCGGAGTCTGTAAACAGACTCGTAAACCGGCACGAAAAGCGGTTGCGCATATGGGCCGAATCCAATGCCGTGACCCGATACGCGCAACCGCTTGCTTAAATCCTCCGGCGCATTGCCGGATTCGTGTGTTTAAACTCGCTCTGTGGCCTGGTGTGCGGTCAAACCCGCACCCAGGCTATCTTTACAGTCATTTCCCAACAAACTTCTTGCCGTCGCGGACGTAGACCGACCCGGGCAGAACGCGCTCCACGCGCCGCCCCATCAGGTCATAGGTTGCACCCGACTTTACAGTCTCGGTCTCTGAATCGAACACTCCCTCTACCGAGTTCTGACCACGTGCGAAGTCCTCGGCCTTGAACACGCAGACACCGTTCTCGTAGCATTCGAGCATACCACCGAATGAGTTGCCGCAGTCTGCCTGAGGGAATATTGTCATATACTCGTCGGTGTATTGTGCACCAACACCGTCTACCCATACAAAAGACCGATCGGTATTCTGACTCTCAATTCGCTGGTACTTACGGTCTATGCCGCATACCGTCTCGTTGAAGACTGACGATACTCTCCCTACAAGCCAATCGCTACCGCCCTCTTCCGCATAGACTGCCTCGCCTTTCACCAGCGAGAAATCCATCACCGGGGTGAAATAGGCATAAGTGCCGCTCAGATTGTCCGACCAGTAAAATTCGAGAAGTCCGCGTGACTCGGAGAGAACCACTGTGAAAGGCTCGAACATTCCGGCATCCGACACTACACTCACACGTCGGGCAGGACGATTGCCGATATAGAGCTGTTTATCCTCAACCGTGGCGGTGACAGTTGACCTTTCCGGCTCGCTGGTAAGCGATATGAACTCCCACTTCCACATCTTGCCGGGCGCAAGTATCGAGTGAGGATCCTCGTTGCCCTGCGCAAGTCTTGACCCGTAAATCACCTTGCCCTCGCTGTCGGCGACATAATTAAGGAATGAACCCTGGCCGGGACCGTTGACATTGTTTGACAAGGAAGTCGAATACGGAGGGCCGAAGACCACCAGATCTCCGTCTCGGTCCGGACCGATTCCCTCGATAACCGAACCGGGATATACCTCACGATATTCTACAAGGGTTTCTCCTTCTTCGGATTGCACCGATTGTCCGAGACCCGTCGGTTCCGGTTGTTCCGGCGGTTCGGGAAGTTCAACTTTCTCACAGAATGTAATCGCTTTCCGTTCAGACCCGGCGACCTTTACCGGAGTCTTTTCCTTTATGTAGACAGTCTGCAGCATCTCTTCACCGACATCAATTCCAGTCGGCAGCTGGAACTCCGCTCCATCTCCGAGAGTAAAGTCATATCGCAGGAACTCGCTATAGCGCTCTTCCGGAACCGACGGATCAAGTGTTGCGTCAAGTGTTTCGGTGCTGAACATTTTATTGTCGAGAGTCAGCACATAGACTTTGCCATTTTCCTCGCGCAAGAAGTAGTTGGGACCGGTTCTTTCCAGAACTTCCGCAAGTTCAAGAACCCCGTACTCATGGGTGCCTTTATAATACTCTGACTCGAAGAAAGTGAACCGGTGATACTCCTTCCCGTTGACGGTAATGGTTCCGTCAAACTTCATGGAATGATAGGCTATACCGCCCTCGCCATACCCATTGACATTCCGGCTATATTGCCCCGCATACTGCCATACCTTACCCTCCTCGATCATCGGTGCGTAGCCGGTAGCCAATAGATACGACGGAAAAACCGCGACGACTCCGCATAACGCCAGTAAATGTTTTAATATCATAAACCTGTCTTTTAAATGTTTCATTTCTGGAGATAGGATGCATGTTACATTATCTCCCGGATAGTGAATATGTTTATTTCTTAGGAACCATACTAAATGTTCCACCCTTCATGACAGTGAAGCCATAACTTAGTTCGAGAGTTTCAGACTCAACAGAAATATCGCCGCCCTCACTTATTGTATTGCCCGAAAGATTTACCTTCTTATCGCATTCAAGAACGACGCTTCCACCATTGCCCACAACTATTCCATTATAAGCTTCGATAGAATCAAATGCAAATATATGAATTTTTCCTGAATCCTGCACATTCAGATACGTAGAATAATCTTCAATATTGAACCTACCTGATCCAGAGCGCGACATAACGTTAAATTTAGCGTTTTGCAGAATAAATTTTCCCGCATCGAAGTCTATTGGTTCCGCGCCGTTTACCAGAAATGTCTGTGGATAGTATTTGTCCGATTCGACATATACTGCGGCAAGTTTTTTCTCTGAGGACAAATCTAATGAGAAAGACCCATCTTCACTTGAAATTTCCTGTCTATATCCGGAAGTTTGTCCTACAACTCCACACTGGTAAGTTGCAGCTGGGCCAGCAAAAGTGAAGGTTCCATTACTTGTCCTTATTTTTCCCGTCATCTGAGTCGGAACATTTTTCCATATTTTTAATTCACTGTCGCCTATTATATTATGAGTAAATTTGGAAAATCTGTCCAATTCCATAGATCCTGAATACTCGCATTTCGATATATTCTCCAATTGTCCGATACTTAAGAATTCATCCATATGGCGGGCAAAGTTCTCTTCAAGGTGATTGGATCGTTTGAACCATCCCTGTCTGGTATTGGCTAACATGGCAGGGCCTCCATAGCTGCCAGCTACAGTAAAAGAAGAAGCCATATTATATACCACATCGGGATTGCCGACTTTGTCATCATACGGGGCAATTGTACAAGCCCAGGAATACGCAATCGCCGGTCTGCCGGCATTGTCGAGCATGTCGAGACCTCCTCCATTGTCCCACTCTGTACCGCTACTCAGATTCTTGTATTCTTCCAATGCAAGAATGCTTCTGTTCCAAGGCCATTTTTTTGTGGTGTCAGCAATTGTTGCATAAGTTATTCCCGTTGGGCCTCCATGACCTTGAAGACTATAAATACCAGCAATTCTCATTGCAGCAATAACCTCGCTTGAGAGTGGTCTTAATTCTGCATGAATATCACCGTAATTTGACTTCAGGGTATTGATTTTATATTTACCGGTATATGAGAATATTGTGGGAAAATCCTCACCATATTTTTTAAAGAAATCCTGATGTTTGACAACAAACCCATTAGTCAAATATGACGGGTCTCCTTGCCCCGGATTCAATTCATAGGTAATAACTTTATCTGTAAAGTTATTAATCTGCTCATCATTCCAGCACAGTAGTCGCCCCACAGGAATCGTTAGAGACATAGAGGCTTTTGTCACATCACTCACATATATTCCCGCACTACTCAACGTAAAATCCCAGTCTGTCGTTAGATCAGCAAAATATACATCTGTAGGTATATACTCGTCTATATTGGGATTAGACCAAACCGGTGGATTCTTATAATTGATTGTTCCCGGATATTTAAATTTTCTGATTGGTGCCGATGTGTGGAAATCGCCAACAATGAGACAATAGAACGCACCTTCCTCTTTATACAGCTCACGCATCCATTCACGAATGCAGGATTCCTTGTCAAAGCATTTTGCATTGGTTCCAATGCGGAATCTTGAATCCGAGAGAATATCCTCCACCGTCTCAACCTTGACTGAGTATCCTTTCTGGCTTTTCCAGTCGGCAAAACGCTGGATACTTTCTGCAAGTGATTCAGGGGTGATGATTATATAGTTGCTCAGAATATTGTTTGCAGATGAAGCAACCTGTGCCTGTGCCAGTCTGGGACTTCGTGCGACAATTGAGGGTTCGGATATCATATACACTTCCTGAAAACCCTTGGAGAATATAGGCCGAAATTTCATGGATGCCTCCGTACAGTCGCTGTATTCCAACTTGACACTGATATTATTAAAGAAATCGACAGTTTTTGAGTGATGGTGGTAAAGCACCGGAGCAACTCTTAACACAACAAAGTGACGATTGCCATTCATGAAATATTCATCTGCTATTTCCGCATATGGTTTGTCGGCAGTCGACTGATATCCGTCGCCATAAATGATTCCGTCACCTGTCGATTGAGACACTCCATCGGCCGCAACAGCTTCAAAAGGCAATATGGCATTATTCAGACTCACAGTTTGCTGGAGCACTGCGGATTGTACCGAGGCCTTGAAATTGCTTACATAAGTTGGGACTTCAAATGTAAGATATCTGACTGGTAATGTCGGATCATTTACTTCGGCTGAATTATCAAGATCTGGTATTTGTATTGTACTGAAAACCTCACCCGATGAGTGCGTCTCTGTGCCGATTACGGCGCCACCGTAATCGACATTCACCACATATTGCAAACTTTCATTTGCGTTTGCAAACGAAAACAGCAATGCCACGGTGAACAGGATTATGAATAGTCTTTTCATACTGATTGATTTATTTGGATGAAAGAACACAAACTCAGTCTGTGAGTATCATTCGTTTGGAATCAATCTCCACGCCGTCGGCTATCAGGGTGTATATGTACATTCCGGCTGTTAGGGTGTTGCCCTCGATGGTGATGTCCACGTTGCCGCGCTCGGTGATGTTATTGCGGAGTTTCTGGTTGCCGTTGAGGTCGTAGACGCAGAGGAACGCGCTCGATACATCGTCGGGAAGCACGCAGCTGACCACTGTCGATGTGCGGAACGGATTGGGGCGGTTCTGCGACAGGCTCGCCACAACAGAGCCGTCAGGCACGCTGCCGCCTTCTTTTGTGCCGTTTTTCAAGGCCTCGATTGTCTCAGCCTGCTCTTTCACCTGCCCCTGAAGATTCTGCACGGCATCGACAAGAATAGCGATGAAGCCCGTATAGTCGATGCTCAGCATACCTTCCGAATCCTCATATACTAATTCAGGATATACCTCGCGCACATCCTGCGCGAGGAAACCGTACTGATGCTGTGCCGAGCGGGCTTTGCTCTTTTTCGGACCGTTGACATCTGTTTCGGCATCACCCTCCGCATTGCCAACAAGCGTGTAGCTGACCGGTGCGATGTTGCGCAGCAACTCACCCATATTCTCCAGAGGCTCGATGTTCGTCTTGGAGCGGGCATCGGATGTTGTGAGGAACTGCGGCGCAGAAACCTTCACTGAACTTGTGAGTGCAGGTGTACTTCCCGAGACGGATAACGAATTATTATATGACAGTATGGAGTTGATGCCACAGAGGAAAGAGAAACCTGATCCCGTACGGAAAATTAAACTACTACCGCTGGTCAATAGTTTTGATGCCTGCGAATGCTCTATGCTGACCTCTCCTTTACCGAAGGAGATTCTTCCCCCTGAGTAATCCGTACCCGGTCCGAGAATCCTTAGTGTCGCTACTGTGTCCGAATTTGCCGTCGAGGTTTCTGGAATTACGGCACCGACATGTACCTGACCTGAATTTGCAACGCGGAGCTGTGCGGATGCGCCGAGCGCGATGCTTGCCGCAGCAAGCAGAAGAATTATTTTCTTCATAAAGTTTAATTTTGCGACCTTTTAAGTCGTTGTTACTGTTGGTTGTTATTTGGTGTTTGTAACTATTGTGATGATTGATGCACTTTATTTGCGCATTTGTAATCACACACCGATATAGCCGACGTAGGCCCAGTTGGCGGTGACGAGGCGGATTTGGTATTCGCCCGACTGCGCGAAGAGGAAGTCGAGGAACGAGTCTTCGTCACCGAACACTGCCATGCACGCGCCCGAGAGGTCGTAAAGCTCGAACGTCAGAATCTCCGGCTTCTCCATTCCGACGAACTGGATGCCGGCCGTCGCGTCGATGGTACACTGGACGGGAGCACCGGGTATTCTTATGTACGGATCTCCTTCCTCCGGGTTTTCCGGGTTCTCCATTACATAAGGTCTCATTACCACCGTATGTGTAATATACGGATATGCTGCTGATACCGCAGATGCGAACATTATTGCAGCGATTGTTAATGTTGTCTTTGTTCTCATAGTTTGTGTTTATTACTTTGGCCGCAAAATTAATGGACATAGAACAGAAGACAATGAAAAATAGTGAGAAGAAAATGAGAAATTTATTCAGAAAAGTGAGAAAAAAGTGAGAAAATACAAAGACAAGAGATTAAATCTCAACATATTAAAAACACCCTAAATTAGGATTATTGCACGATCAAGATATTTTGAGCCTTCTTTAGTTCCAAAGATTCTCATACAGTCAAGACCTCGTTCTTTTGAGACTGCGCCACGCTGTAACGCCAATATATATGCAATCTCAGATGGTCTGAGCCTCAATTTAACCAACATTAATCTTCGATAGGTGTATTCATTCAGTTTCCCATCAAATAAGATTGATAGGGATGTCTTGAAGTTAGGATAATATTCTGCCACCATACGAGTCAGACTTTTCCATAAGCTGCTGGTATTGGCGATACTTTTTTTATTTTTAACACAGGCTAATAATTCTTTATAAGTCTGCGACTCTACCAAACCGGCAGGCAGACCGGGCAATTCGGCAGGATCCTCTGCAAGACGCTTGATTTCGTCCCTAAGCCTTGCAACCAATTTTTGTTTATCAGTAATTTTATTTCCGTCAAAATCTATCGAGGTTTCTTCAAGTTCTCTCTGTAGATCCTCTGCTATTTTTTGGTATTCCTCTACCTGCTCCCTATATTGAAAAGCCTGTTCTTTATACTCTTCTGACTGGGCTCTGAATTGATCTGCTTCTTTACTGACCTTCATAAGATTCTCTCTGAGAACAACCACATGGTCTACGGCCTCATGAAGTTCAACAAGCTGCTTCCTCCGCTTGCTCTGTATATAGAGAGTCAACACGGTAGCGGCAAGAATCAAGATAAGAAGACATAGAATCATTATTGAAAGTCTTGCATTCTTCTCTTCCGCCTTACGGCGATCTATGACATGCCGGTTATAATTATAATTTGCGTTTTCCAAAATGGCGGCCTCATTGCCATTATTCTGAACAAATTCCTCTACAATTTCTCCATACCTTTGGTAATACGTATCAATGGAATCTGACGGCACATACCTCCGTAAAGGAGAGAAGAGAAGTTTTTTATACGCAATCCTCCAGTTTTTTCTATTTTCCGGACGCGTCAATTCCATGGTGTACATATACGCAGTATCCACTATGCCCGACTGAATATATATATATCAGCCGCATATGCCAAGGCTGTATGATGATATGAATCAGTTATCCGTTCAGGCACACCTCTTATAAGATTCAAGGCCGAGTCAATGTGATTTTTATTATATTTGACAGCTGCAAGATACATCTGCTGGCAAGCTGCAAGATTGTCCGTTGCATTCCTTTGTGCGAGTAACAAGCTCTTATTTAAATGATATTCAGGACCGTCAAATTTCCCGGCATGCATTAAAATTAGACCCATTTGCTGGTGGCTGAACATCATATCAGTCGTATCCCTGCTGACTTCAAATATTTTCAGTGTTTCCTCTGCATATGGTATTGCCTGTTCATACATGCGGAGCGCATTGAGTATGTACGCAAGATTGCCGGCAATCCTACCCCGTAAATCCATATCAGAATCGTCATCACTTAATTCATCCAACGCCTTGTGGTAGTACTCCAGTGCTGTCGGGTAGTCGCCGAGGTCGGAGTAGACGCGGCCGGCGTAGTAGAGGGCTTCGGGGTAGCGACCTGTGGATTGGTGACGGTCGTAGTAATCCACTACCCTTAGGATGGCGCTGTCGGCGGTATGCTTCACATAGGCTTTGTCGGCGCCCTTTATTGCTAATAGGTCGCGGAGGTTGCGGTCTGGCTCGCTGAGTGATGTGCGGTCGATGCTGTCGAGCATGGCACGTGCCTGTGGGAGCGAGTCGGCCATCATCGACTCGGCACGCAGCAGACGGGCGTCGGGCTTGTATGTGCATCCCGCCGCAATAAGTCCAAACACCGCAATCAGCAGTATATGTATCAAAAACCGTGGTCTCATTTCCTTGAACAGTCTTATGTCACCAATCCGGACATTGCTTTCACCTGCAAATATAGCTCTTTCGCCGATATTATGCAATACCGTCGGGAGGGGGACCCGACGTTACACGGCGTAAAAACATGACAGGAAAAGCCGGGGCTTTTCCTGTCATGTTTTTACGCCGTGTCGCCGCTATGCGGCTTTGACGTGTCTGATACAGGTCGTGGGATCAGCCGATGGTCAGCTTGAGGGGCTTGTAGGCGTAGGCGAAGCCGATGGTCAGGGTGCGGGTGGCGGCGTCGTAGCTCCAGGCCGCGTTGCGGATGGCCTTGGGCGTAGAAACCTCCATCAGCTTCTGGCCGTCGAGTTCCACGTTCTTCGGATTGGCCACGCCGGGAATCTCAAGTGTGAAGAGGCGCATCTCGGGCATCTCCTTGTACTCCCCTTCCGAGTCGACAGTGATAATCAGCTTCGCACCCTCGCGATGAGCTGCAAAGGTCGTCAGCTGATACTGGCCGTCAGCAAGCGAAGTCGGGCTGAGACGGTTGTCGTCGAAGAGGGTGTATTCCGACGGCTCGGCCGACGGGAAATATTTCACCGTCAGGAAGCGCGGATCATACTGGCCGACGTTCTCGATGGGCTGAGTGTAGAGGGGAATGAAACTGCCCTCCTTGACAAACATCGGGAGCTGTTCGAGCGGTGCTGCCACAGTGGCGGTCGTGCCTCCGGCAAATGTCTGAGAGGGTTTGTTCCAGTTCACCCAGCGGCTACCGGCGGGGAATGTCACCTTGCGGCTGCGCGCTCCCTTCTTGAACACGGGTGCCACAAGCACTTCCGAACCCCAGAGATATTCGTCGGTGTTGTTGGCATCGACTGTGCCGCTCTCGGAGTGGAAGTTGATGGGACGTGCCAGAGGAAGTCCCTCGGCTGTGTTCTCGTAGGCGAGTGTGTAGTTGTAGGGCAACCACTCGTAACGCTGCTTGATAAAGCTCTTGATTATCGCGTCGTGCTGCGGATAGTGGTAAGGCTCGGGCTTCAGCTGCGCATGCGTGCGGAGCATCGGGGTGAATGCACCCATCTGGAGCCAGCGCACATACAGTTCCGGCTGATAAGGATCCTTGGGGTCAACCGCAAAACCGCCGACATCGGAACCCATGTAGCCGAGTCCGGAGAGACCGGAGTTGAGCATCAGGGCTATCTGCGGCTCGAAACCACCCCAGCTGCGCGAAACGTCGGTGGTCCAGGGGAACACGCTGTAACGCTGCAGACCAGCCGTACCGCCGCGCATCATGAGCAGCGGACGCATGTCGGGGAAGTCGTTGCGGAGTCCGTTGTAGATGGTTTTCGACCACTCGTTGCCGTAGACATTGTGGTACTGCGAAGCGGTCTCGCCGTTGGCATGGACTATGGTCAGCGGATGCACCTCAGGCTCGCCGAGGTCACCCCACCACCCCGACACGCCCTCGGCGGTAAGGTCTTTGAGGCGGTTCCACATCCATACGCGTGTGGCGGGATTGGAGATGTCGAACATTCCGGCCTCGCCTACCCATGTAGTGACGTCGTGGGTATTTCCGGCGGAGTCCTTTGTAAGCATCCCGGCCTCGCTGAGCACGTTGTAGTTGTCAATGGCTCCGATTTTGTTGATATATGGCTGGTTGATGAGCACTGTGTGAACGCCCATGCGGTTGAGCGAGTCAAGCATGCGGCGATGGTCGGGGAACTGGTCCTTGTTCCATTCCAGACGGCCCATGTCGGTCTCCTTTCCATACCAGTAAAGGTCGAACACGATACCGTCAACCGGATAGCCGCGCTGCTTGAGCGAGTCGATGGCACCCAATGCCTCCTGCTCGTTGTGGTATCCGTAGCGCGAGGTGATGTAGCCGAGCGCCCAGAACGGGGGCAGCTGCTGGCGACCGGTAAGCTCGGTGTAGCGTGAGGTAGCACCCTGAAGTGTTCCCTCGCCGTTCACGAAATAGTACGACAGCGGCTTCGGGGTCTCCGATTCGTAGACTATCGAGTCGGCGCCCAACGCGAGCGTGGCGCGGTTGTAGTCGTCGAAAAGCACGCCATAGCCTGCGTCAGAAACAAACCAGGGCATTGTTATGCCCATCTGCGATATGCGCGGGTCGCCGGACGTATAGCCGTAGTTCTGGCGGTTGAACATGACGAGCGTGTCGCCGTTCAAACGGAGCGAATGTCCACGCTCTCCCGCGCCGTAGAGGTTCTGAGCCATGCCGTTGCGGAGCGAGACTGTCTTCACGTCACCCCGGTTGTCAACACCTCCGGCCTCGGCCAGGATGGTGTCGCCCTCGGCATTGAGGAAGATGGTACGGCCTGTGCGGCGGTCAACCTTCACGACGGTCGATTCGGAACGGAATGTAACCTCGTCGGGCGTGGCGAACCATGCTATCCCCTCGGTCGAGGGAGAAAGCACCGAGGCCTGCGAGCGGGGCAGGCTGAAAGTCTTCTCGCCGGCCGGTATGCGCGACACCTTGAAAATGTCGGGCGTGATGGGAGTAACGGCCACTGTGCCGCTACCGGTGCCGATCAGGGTGGACTTGCCCGACGTGGAAATAGTACCCGGCGCGGGCATCGTGGCAGCCAATGCTGTCAGTCCGAGCGCGCCGAGTGATATTGCAAACAACTTCATTTCAAAAATTATACTGGCTGAAATTATGAATTTCAAATCTTGAACTCAAGGTCTCCGTCCACGATGACGTTCCAGGGGAGGCCGTTCTCGGCGAGTGTGGCGAGGAACGGATCCGGATCGAACTCCTCCACGTTGTGAACGCCGGGCATTACCCACTTGCCGGTCATGAACATCATGGCACCGACCATGGCAGGCACTCCGGTGGTGTAGCTCACGGCCTGTGCGCCGGTCTCCTTGTATGCTGCCTGATGCGAGCAGTTGTTGTAGATGTAGTAGGTCGATTCCTTGCCCTCTTTGTCGAGACCGCTTATGCGGCAGCCGATGGAGGTCTCGCCGGTATAGTTCTCTCCGAGCGAACCGGGATCGGGCAGCACGGCCTTGAGGAACTGGATAGGTATGATTTCCTGACCGTTGTACATCACGGGGTCGATGCGGGCCATGCCTATGTCCTGGATCACGCGGAGGTGTGTCAGGTATTCCTGGCCGAATGTCATCCAGAAACGCGCGCGGCGTATGCTGGGGAAGTTCAGCACAAGGCTCTCAAGCTCCTCGTGATAGAGCAGGTAGCTCTCGCGCTCGCCGATATTAGGGTAAGTGAGGGGCTGGTGAACGGCGAGGTTCTCGGTCTCGACCCATTTGCCATCTTCCCAGTACTTTCCCTTCTGGGTAATCTCGCGGATGTTGATCTCGGGGTTGAAGTTGGTGGCGAACGCCTTGCCATGGTTGCCGGCGTTGCAGTCAACGATGTCAAGGTAGCGCATCTCCGAGAAGTGGTGCTTGGCGGCATAGGCCACGAAGATGGCCGACACACCCGGGTCGAAGCCGCAGCCGAGGATGGCGGTCAGTCCGGCCTTCTCGAAACGCTCGCGGAACGCCCACTGCCATGAGTATTCGAAATGCGCCTCATCCTTGGGCTCGTAGTTGGCGGTGTCGAGGTAGTTCACGCCACACTCCAGACAAGCCTCCATGATGGTGAGGTCCTGGTAAGGCAGGGCCACGTTGATCACAAGCTCCGGACGGTGACGGCGGAAGAGCTCGCACAGTTCGGGCACCGAGTCGGCATCGACACGGTCGGTTACGATGCGGGGGCCTCCGGTGCGGGCTGCGACCTTCTCGGCGATGTCGTCGCATTTCGACTGCGTGCGCGACGCGAGAACAATCTCGGTGAACACTTCAGGATGCTGGGCGCACTTGTGGGCGACTACTGTTCCCACGCCTCCGGCGCCGATAATCATGACTTTTCCCATTATTTTTTCGTATTTTATCTCTAATTTTGTTTTATAACATCTATTAAAAGGCAAATTTAATCAAAAAATCGCTAAATTTGCATTCTGAGATGAATTTTATGAAGATAACCATAGTAAATGAGGCGGAAATCGACCGTGCGGCCCGTGAGTTTCTCGATGCCATCGGCGACCGCCGTCACATAGCCTTCCATGCCCCGATGGGCGCGGGCAAGACCACTTTCACAAGCGCGCTCTGCCGGGTGCTCGGCGTGGAGGATGATGTCACATCGCCTACTTTCAGCATAATCAACGAGTACCGCGATAGCGCGGACCGCCCCCTGTTCCATTTCGACTTCTACCGCATAGACGACGATGCGCAGGCTCTTGACCTCGGGCTCGACGAGTATTTCGACTCCGGCGCGCTCTGCCTGATGGAATGGCCGGAGAATGTCGAGGCTCACCTCCCCGACGACACTCTCGATGTAAACATCGCGGTTGCCGCCGACGGTTCGCGCGAGATAACCTTCAATCTTTGAACGTATGAATTTTCTGCTTCTTGAAGAGGTTGACTCGACCAACAGTTACGTGGCCGTCCATGCCGCCGAGCTTGAGGACATGACGATGGTCATAGCCGATTCGCAGACCGCCGGACGCGGGCAGCGCGGCAATTCATGGGAATCTGAGCAGGGGAAGAATCTCACGTTCACACTTCTCTACAAGCCGCAGGGCATCGCGCCGCGCGAGCAGTTCGCCATCAGCGAGGCCGCAGCCCTTGCCGTGGCCGACTTTCTCGTGGAATCGGGAATGGAGGCAAAGGTGAAGTGGCCCAACGACATCTATGCCGGCGACCGCAAGATTTCGGGCATACTCATAGAGCACGCGCTCATGGGGCAGACCATACAGCATACGCGCATAGGAATCGGGCTGAATGTCAACCAGCGTGAATTCCGCAGCGACGCACCGAACCCGGTGTCGATGGTTCAGCTGCTCGGAAGCGAGTCCGACATAAGCCGCGTGGCTGTCGGCGTGGGCACTCATCTGGAGCGGCGGCTCCGCAGCGCGGAGACTCCCGCCGGCCGCGACGCCCTCCATGCCGAATTCAAACGTCGGCTCTGGCGCGGAGACGGCGGCGAGCATCCCTTCCGCCGCCGCGACACGGGCGAGACCTTCCCGGGCATCATAACCGATGTGTCGGCCGAAGGACCGATAGAGATTCTTGACACTGCCTCCGCGCAGACGCTCTCCTTCTGGTTCAAGGAGGTGGAATTCATATTGTAACATCGACTCTGATGAAAAAAGTATTATCAATGATTGTGAGATGGCTGCTGCCTCTCGCTCTGACCATATTGCTGCTGACCTACATGTTCCGCAAGGTCAATTTCGCGGACATGTGGGAGATTGTGACGCATGGCGTGGACTACTGGTGGATTCTCGCCGCGATGGGCATAAGTGTGTTCAGCCACATTTTTCGTGCCCTGCGCTGGCGCATACAGCTCCGCAGTCTCGGCATCTACCCGCCGCTGATGGCCATAATCTGCTCCATCTTCGGCACCTACGCGCTCAATCTTGTCTTTCCCCGCCTGGGCGAGATATGGCGTTGCACCTACATCGCGGGGCGCGAGCACAAGCCGTTCACCGAGGTTGTCGGTTCGATGGTGGCCGACCGTCTGTCTGACACGCTGATGGTGCTGCTGCTCACCCTGCTGACATTTGTGGTGGCGGCCCCGGCCATCGAATCGTTCCTGGTGAAGTATCCGGTCGGGCAAGGGCTGGTGGATGTCTTCAAAAGCCCCTGGACATGGGTGGCCGTCTTCGGAGGTGCCGCGCTGATATGGGCGATCTTCAGCTTCGGCAGCGGCTACGGACCCGTGGCCAAGACCCGCAAATGGATTGGCGAGATGTGGCACGGTTTCGCATCGGTCGCTTCGATGCAGGGAAAATGGCAGTTCATCGGTTATACTTTTGCCATCTGGGGTTGTTATTACATACAGCTGTATGTAGCCTTTTTCGCCTTTCCGTTCACCCGCGAGCTATGCACGGAACCGTCGTTGGCATTCGGCCTCGTGCCCTGCCTGGTGGCGTTTGTGCTCAGCTCGATCGGCATGGCCATACCGAGCAACGGCGGTCTGGGACCATGGAACATCGCTGTGATGTTCGGTCTGGCGGTGTACGGAATATCCGACGCGGAGGGCACGGCATTCTCCATGCTGCAATGGTCGGGCCAGACGGTCATGCTGATAATACTCGGCATATACACCATGGGCTACATCTCCTTAGGCAAGAAGAACAAGAATAAGCAAATCACCAATAATGTCTGCGCATGAGCATCTACGACGACAACGACGAGAAGAATGACTTCTTCGAGAACTCGGAGGTTCCCGAAAAGAAGGTCGAGCCGAAGAAACCGGTCTATACCCCCGACGACCCCCGCTACTGGGAGGAGCCGGAGGATGAGTTCGAGCATCTGCGCCCCACCGGACGCACCAACTGGAAACTGTGGCTCTGGGTTGCAGGCGTGGCTATACTGGCCGGACTGCTCTGGGCCGGCTACCTGCGTGTGTTCAGCCCTTATATGGAGCAGGCCGCGCAGTATGGTTATGTGGAGCAGATTGAAAAACGTGGCGACATCATCCAGACCTACGAGGGGGTTCTTCTCCCCTACAAGAATCTGATGGACTCGACCCGCGTCTACGAGGGTGATTTCATTTTCTCGACCAACGACCCGGCTGTGGCCGCCCGTCTGAAGGAGATGCAGTTCGCCAACCTGCCGGTGCGCGTCATATACAGCGTGTACCACACGGCAATGCCCTGGCGCGGCGACCGCAAGATTATCATCACCCGCGTAGACTCCGTGAACGAACGCGACATCCTCCCCCCCGACCGCCAGCCGGAATATCTTAAGGAGTCTGCCAAATGATGCGCCGGCTTTATCTTACGTTTCTTCTGGTCATGTGTTCTCTTGCCGCACTGGGAGCGGAGTATTCCGTACTTGATTCTGTTCTTGTGATTCCGGCCAAGACCAAGACCATACCGGCCCGGGAGTTTGCCGACCGCGATGATTTTACCCGTGTGGAGTTTGCCGAGCCTTGCTCTCTGATGGAAATCGGGGAGTATGCTTTTCTCGGTTGCCGCAATCTGCGGGAGATTGACCTGCCTGCTTCGTTGCGACGCATCGGCGAGGGGGCGTTCCGCGAGTGCGGCTCATTGGTCTCAATTGAAATACCTATGGGCGTGGCGGCTCTCCCCCGCTATGCTTTCGCGTGGTGCGGTTCGCTCGAATCGGTCTCGCTGCCGCGCACTCTCGCCGACATCGGCAGCCACTCGTTCGCCTACTGCTCTTCTTTGAAAGAAATAAACGTGCCGTCGCGGGTGAAGCATATCGGCTCCAACGCGTTCTCTTTCTGTTCATCTCTAACGGAGATAGAGTTACCGGCTTCGATAACAGAACTTGAATCATACGCTTTCTCGGAATGCGTCTCGCTGCGCAAGGCTACGCTGCCGGGCAACAATCACCTGCTCGGAGAATTGATATTCAGCGGATGCCGCCGGTTGGAATCGATAACCATCAACTCCGCGATACCCCCGAAATTCGACTGCAACAGCACCCTGTTCGAGCCGACGGAATCACCGCTCTACCAACGCTGCCGCCTGCTCGTGCCGCGCGGAGTCATAACCCGCTACCGCACCGCCCCCGCCTGGAACCTCTTCAAAACCATCGACCCCTTGTAGGATTTCGTCTTTATTATTGGCATGTCAAAGCCTCGTAGCGGCGGCACGGCGGCAAGCACCCGTGCTACGTTATCCGCAGAGGATGTTGCAAAACCAGCTAAACATGCGTCCCTACAAATTCCTTGGCAAGTCCTGTTTTGCAATACCCTCTATTACCTTTATTACAGGGGTGAAAGCGGAGAAAAATCTCCGCTTTCACCCCTGCCTACCGCCGTGCCGACGCTCTAACGCAGCTTCGACATGCCTGATATGATTTCTATCCCTTTTTCAAGGACAAATTCGGTAGTTACTTAGCCGCGGGTGGCGATGACTTCGATTTCGACGAGGGCGCCCATCGGGAGGGCCTTCACGGCGAAGGCGGAGCGGGCCGGGAAGGGCTGCGAGAAGGTCTCGCCGTACACCTCGTTCATCTCGGCGAAGAGGCTCATGTCGGCAAGAAGAACCGTGGTCTTCACCACGCTGTTGATGTCAAGTCCCTCCTCGGCGAGGATGGCCTTCACGTTGGCGAGACTCTGGCGGGTCTGTTCCTTCACGCCCTCGGGCATCTTGCCGGTGGCGGGGTCGATGGGGAGCTGTCCCGAACAGTAGATGAGTGACTCTGTCTTGATGGCCTGTGAATAGGGGCCGATTGCCGCAGGGGCGTTCTTGGTTGCAATTGCTTCTTTCATGATTATTTTAGTTTTGGGGTTATTCGGTAAATGTCTATTTATAGCTCAGACTTCCTGTTTATTGCTAAGCCTTCCCTGCCGTAATATACAGCCCGGAAGCCTGTGCTGTTACTGGCGCACGTAGTGAGGGAACTCCTCGGGCACAACCATCGAGATTTCCACAAGGCCGCCAAGACTGCCGTCCTCGTGGTGCCAGGGTGTCTGGTGGATTATCTTTTTCAAACCATTCTTGCTGATCGAGTAGGTGTTGCTCGTGTCCTCTGCCAACAGGCGGCGGATTGTAGCCGAAGCATGTTCGGGATGATAGTCATAGAGGCTGTGTCCAACCACATCTCCATGCCGGGCGAATGTCTCGCGCGACTTGCGGTTCATGTAGATTACAACGGCATCGGTGTCACACACCGTGACGGCGCAGTCAAGCCCGTCTGCCCATGAGAAATCTTGCATCTTATTTCAGGTTTTAGGTATTAGATTTTAGGTGTTAGGTTTTAGAGATTATCGGGGTTTCTATGCGGGTGCGCCGGAAGGCTATTGCCGCCAATATCGCCGCCACCAGCAGCGCGAAATCAAAGCTGTAGTACACGCCGACGCCCTCCCAGTCGAGTACCTTCGCGAACAGCAGCAGGACCGGAACTCCGACCATTATGTAGCTGATCAGGGCAATCCAGAGCAACGGCTTGACCTGCGACGTACCTCTGATGGCATTGATCAGGGTTAGCTGCACGGCATCGAGGTACTGGTAAAGTACCAATGGCACCACGAAGAGCATGGCGGCGGCGATTACGCTGCCGTCGGTCGTGAATGCTCCGATGAGCGGATGTGCACAGAGCCACATCACGGCCGAGGCTACCGTGGCAAGCACGAGATTGAGATGCAGTCCGGCGCGGGCGGCGTGCCCGGCACCTTTCTCGTCATATTGGCCGCAGAAGTTGGCCACACGTATCGAGACGGCTATGCCGACGCTCATGTATATCATGAAGCCGAGCTGTCCTATGGTGTTGACAATCTGGTAGGCGGCGAGCTGTATCTTGCCGAACCAGCCGCATGCCACCGCGCCGAAAGACCATAGGGAGCATTCCACGCCGTTCTGTATCATGACCGGATAGGATGTCTTCCAGACCTTGATACGCTCGGCTCCTAATTTGCCACGCGCGAACAGCCCCTGACGGCACCCTTCGTATCGGGCCGAGCGACGGTATACGAAGTATATCGCAACCACTCCGGCCCAGCGTGAGCAGACGGTCGCGATTCCGGCTCCGGTAAGTCCGAGCCGGGGGAAGCCCCAGTGTCCGAATATCAGGAGCCAGTTTCCTATGATGTTTGTCGCTATCGCACCGAGTATGCACCACATAGGGGTGCGGGTGTCGGTCATGCCGTTTGAAGTTTGTGCCAACGAGTTGAACAATGCCATCGGGAGCAATGTTCCAAGTAACATGAGGTAGTAGGGACGGATGACGGGCATCAGTTCCTCGGGCTGCCCGAAACCGTCAAGATAAAAATAGATGGTTCCCATCACTCCCATGAAGATGATGGCGACAAGGCTGTTTATCTGGAGACCGGCACGTGCTATGCGGCCTGTCTCACGATGCAGTCCCTGCGTGAAGAGTGCTCCGGCGAGCGGTGTGATTCCGGCCGCGAGACCTGAGAGCATTACCAGCGGAATAAGGAAGGTGCTGTTCACGAACGCCGACGCGGCAAGTTCCTCCACGCCGTAGGCTCCGACCATCAGCGTGTCGGCGAAACTCATGACAATAACACCGAGCTGCGTGAGAAGAACCGGAAACCCCAACTTCACGAGCGCGGCGTACTCATCGCGGTACTTTCGCCAAAAACCTCCTCCTTTTGCGGTGACTGTGCCCATAGATTCAAAAAAGTTACTACTTTTGCAAAATTACCAAAAAACTTTCAAATACACGCCTATGGCAAAGAAATCTTTAAAAAATAAGACGTTCTCCTCCAAGATTGGCCTGATTGCGGCCACAGTAGGTTCAGCTGTCGGTCTCGGCAACATCTGGCGGTTTCCGGCTGAGACGCAGGAGAATGGCGGTGCCGCGTTTCTGATTCTTTATATCGCTTGCGTGTTCATTCTCGGCATTCCGGTCATGCTCAGCGAGTTCTCGATTGGCCGAGCCGGCGGGAGCGACGCCGTGGGTTGCCTGAAGAATCTCGGGGCGCGCCGCGGCTGGTGGAGCGTAGGCGGACTCGCCGTGCTCGCCTCTTATCTGATTCTTTGCTTCTACATGGTTGTGGCGGGCTGGACGCTCGAATATCTCTGGCAGTCTGTCACCGGCGAGCTTTACGATGGCATAGGGAGCGACATGAAGGCTGTCTTCGCCACCCGTATGAAGGAGTATATCACCACCACCTGGGAACCGCTGTGGGCAACGTTCCTGATGATTGCCATCAACATAGCCGTGCTTCTCGGCGGCGTGCAGAAGGGCATAGAGCGGCTGTCGAACATCCTGATGCCTCTGCTGTTTGTTCTTCTCGCCATATTCTGCGTGCAGTCGCTCACTCTGCCAAAGGCGGCCGAGGGTGTGCGCTATTTCCTGCATCCTGACTGGAGCGCAGTTACCTCCCGGACCGTTCTGAATGCTTTGGGACAGGCGTTCTTCTCCCTGTCACTCGGCATGGGCATACTTGTGACCTACGCCTCATATTTTCCGCGTGAGACACGGCTCACGAAGACTGCGATGACCGTCTCTATTCTCGATCTCCTTGTGGCTGTGATGATGGGTATAATAATCTTCCCGGCGGTCATGTCGTTCGGCTTGCAGAATGAGGGTATCGAGGGGGCCACACTTGTTTTCGTGACTCTTCCGGAGGTATTCATGCAGATGCCGGGCACACGCATCTGGTCCATACTCTTCTTCCTCCTGCTGGGAGTTGCGGCTCTGACCTCCACCATCTCCATCGCGGAGGTTTCTGTAGCGTTCATCCGCGACCGCTTCGGCATGTCGCGCGTCAAGGCCGTACTCGTGGTCATGCTCCCGCTGCTGGTATTCAGCTCGGTCTGCTCGCTGTCGCAGGGTGCGCTGTCGCATGTCACAATATTCGGCAACAACATTTTCAGTTTCCTCGACACCCTCGCCACCAACATGATGCTTCCGCTCGTGTCGCTCGGCATGTGCCTGTGGATAGGCTGGTTCGCGCCGAAAGGGCTGCTGTCGGGACAGCTCTCCAACCACGGCACACTCCACACATGGCTCATCCGCCCCGTCCGCTTCATAATCCGCTACATAGCCCCCGTTCTCATCCTAATCGTCTTCATCTGCGCCTTCCTATAACCACAATGATGTCCTTAGGTCTTTTGGGGTGAATTTTGGTCAGATTGGAATATTTTTGTTTTTGTAAACATTTCGGCGCATAATTTTGTAAAGATATATGAATACGGTGGCCTGCAAACAGGGTGCCCGTATCATATCTAACAACCCATATTGCCCGATTTTATGAAAGTCAGATCTTGTATCGTATTGTCGCTTTGCGCGATGACTGCGGCCGCCCACGCCCAGGGCGTGAGCCTCGACTCCTGCCGCAACATGGCCCTGCGGTCAAGCAAGTCTATCCGCATGGCCGACGAGGCCGTCAAGGGTGCCGAATACACCAAGAAGGCGGCTTTCGCCGCTTATCTCCCGGCCATCGACGCCGGCGCGACTTATGTCTATAACCAGCATAAGATAAACCTGCTGTCGGAAGATGCCAAGCTCCCGACCATGATCTTCAACCCCCTCACGGGCAAGTATGACTACAATGTGCTTATCGGCCTCGACGGCAAACCGGTCACCGACCCGGCGACGGGTACCCCGATTCCGGAGATGGTGGCCGTCATCCCCAAGGAGGCCATGAGTTTCGACACCCGCAGCGTGTTCGCCGGCGCGATCACCCTCACCCAGCCCATCTTCATGGGCGGACAGATCAAGGCGCTCAACGATATAGCCAAGTATGCCGAGGAGGCTCTTGTCGCCACACGCAACAATGTTTCGCAACAGGTCGTATATGCCGTCGACGAGGCTTACTGGACCGTCGTATCGCTCCGCGCCAAGCAGAAACTCGCCGAGAGTTTCGTGAATCTCGTCGATACACTCCACTATAATGTAAACGCCATGGTCGAGGAGGGGGTGGCAACCCGCGCCGACCTGCTCTCTGTCGATGTCAAGCTCAACGAGGCACGCATCATGCAGACCAAGGTCGACAACGGCCTCTCGCTGTCGCGCATGGCTCTCGCCCAGGCGTGCGGTCTGCCGGTTGACACACAGATGACGCTCGCCGACGAGGAGTCGCAGGGCATCGGCACCGAAATGCCCGACTATGCCTACAACATGGAGGATGTCTACGCCCGCCGTCAGGACCTTGAGGCCCTGCGCAAAGGCATAAACGTGCTTCAGGGGCAGGAGAAATTAGCTCTCGGCGACATGCTCCCGAAACTCGGAATCGTGGGTGCCTACACATTCTCCACACCCAATGTGATCGATGGCTTCAGCAAGAAAATCGGCGGCGGCTTCAGCGTGGGCGCGTCGCTCACGATACCCATCTGGCACTGGGGCGGCAACTACAACAAGTATCGCGCCGCCAAATCGGCCACCAACGCCCAGCGCATACTGCTCGAAGACCTTGAGGAGAAAGTGCAGCTCCAGGTCAATCAGGCCAAGTTCAAGTTTCAGGAGGCGTTCAAGACCTACGACATGGCTCTCTCGAACATGAAGAGCGCCGAGGAGAACCTCCGCTGCGCCGAGATCGGATACCGCGAGGGTGTGCTCACCACCAACGACGTGATTCTCGCCCAGACCGGCTGGCTCCAGGCAAGTTCCGAGAAAATCGACGCCGAAATCGGCATACGCCTCTGCCAGGTATATCTCTCCAAGGTGCTCGGCACACTCAATGCCGGAAATTGACCCGCAGGCAATTAAACAGATTCACACAACCATAAGAATAAAAATCCAGCCATGGAACAGAAATACAACAACCCGAATGCCGTGCAGCCCTACGGCGCAGACGACCCGGAGGCTGTGTCGAAGAAAGACAAGGCCCTTATCGTCACAATCGTTATCATATTGCTGGTTATCGCGGCTCTTGCCGTGATCGGCTTCCTCTTCATCAAGCCGCAGCCCGACACCGTACAGGGTCAGGGCGACGCCACTGAGCTCCGCATCTCGGGCAAGCTCCCGGGACGCGTGCGCGACATCTACGTCGAGGAGGGCCAGCACGTAAAGGCGGGCGACACGCTCGTGCATATCGTCAGCACTCTCGTCGATGCCCAGTATGACCAAGCCGAGGCCATGGAACAGGCAGCTCAGGCCGCCAACGCCAAGGTCGATGCCGGCACACGCGTGCAGATAATCCAGTCGGCCGAGGATGTCTGGAAACAGGCACAGGCCGGTACCGGAATCGCCAAGAAAACTTACGACCGCATGGAAGCCCTCTTCCAGAAGGGTGTGGTCAGCGCACAGAAGCGCGACGAGGCCAAGGCGGCTTATGAAGTGGCGAAATCGGGCGAGGCTGCCGCGAAAAGCGCTTACGAGCTCGCACGCTCTGGCGCGCAGAAAGAGGACAAGCAGGCTTCGTCGGCCATGGTCAAGGTTGCCAAGGCCGGAGTCAGCAAGGCCAACGCCCTGCTTGAGGACCAGTACCTCACCGCTCCCTGCGACGGCGAGATTACCGTCATCTATCCGCACGTCAGCGAGCTGGTGGCCACCGGCGCCCCCATCATGACGCTCCAGAAAAGTGACCACTGGGCCGTGTTCAACGTCCGCGAGAATCTGCTGAAAGACATCAAGGTCGGCTCGAAGCTCAAGGTACGCATCCCCGCGCTCGACAAGGACACGGTAATGGAGGTGTTCTACATCAAGGACCTCGGCACCTATGCCAACTGGCAGGCTACAAAGGCTACCGGCGACTACGACGCGCGCACGTTCCAGATCAAGGCGCGTCCCGCCAAGGCTATCGACAATTTCCGTCCCGGCATGTCGGTAATCTATCTCGGAACTGAAAAGTAAGACCGGACCCGAACGGACTCTAAAATTTTGCAATCAGTTATGAGGCAGACATCAACAGACAAGACGGGGGCATGGGCCATCATGGTCCGCTCGATGGTGCAGATTGTGCGCCGTCCGCTGCTGTGGGTCGCCATGATCGGACTGCCGCTCTTCATGTTCCTGTTCGTGACCTCGATGTTCGAGGAGGGACTGCCCACACGGATTCCGGCCGCCATCGTCGACCGCGACGGCACCTCTCTCTCGCGTGAGGTGACACAGACTCTCGGCGGCATGCAGATGGTGCATCTCACCGAGACCCCGAACTCATACACCGAGGCCCGGCATCTCATGCAGGAGGGGAAGATCTACGGTTTCTTCCTGATACCGGAGAATTTCCAGGCTGACCTGCTTGCCGGACGCGCACCTGAGATAACGTTCTATACCAACATGGTATATTTCGTGCCCGGTTCGCTGCTGTTCAAGACGTTCAAGGCCACGGCCATCTACACCAAGGCCGGTGTGGCCATGTCGGTCGCACAGGCCGCAGGCCAGGATCCCGAGACCGCCGCCCCGCTCCTGCAGCCGATCAACATCGCAACCCGCGCCATCGGCAACCCGCTGATGAATTACGGCATATATCTCGGCAACTCCTTCATCCCGGCCGTGCTCCAGCTCATGATCATGCTCGTCACGGTCTTCTCGCTCGGTCAGGAAATAAAGTACCACACCTCGGTGCGCCTGCTCCGCATGGCCCGCGGTTCGATTGTCCGCGCTGTCTACTCCAAGCTGCTGCCGCAGACCGTGATATGGTGGGTGATGTCGGTGTTCATGCTCTCATGGCTATACCGTTACAATCATTTCACCATGCAGGGCTCGTGGCTCTGGATGATCCTGTCGGAGCTACTGTTCGTCATGGCCGCGCAGGGCTTCGCGGTGTTCGTGTTCGGCCTGCTGCCGAACCTGCGCCTGTCGCTGTCGGTGTGCGCGCTGACGGGCATACTCAGCTTCTCGATAGCTGCCTTCTCGTTCCCGGAGGAGAGCATGTACCCGGCCATGAGCATATTCAGCTGGCTCATGCCGGTGCGCTATAACTTCCTGATATACGCCGACCAGGCCCTCAACGGGCGCGACATCTTCTACTCGCGCATCTGGTTCGTGGCCTACATCGCCTATATCGTTCTTCCAATCACTGTCATGTGGCGCATAAAGCGTTTCATGGCCAAACCGGTCTACGCGCCATAAACAGGTCTTGTCATGAGAAAATTCAGAAACTTCATACGCGGACTGTTCGAGGTCTATTGCCGGGAGTTCAAGCTCGTGCTCCACGACCCGGGCATCATTCTGTTCATCACGTTCCTGCCGCTTGCATATCCGGTGATTTATTCGCTGATATACAATCCGGAGCTTGTGAAGGAGGTGCCGATGGTGGTCATCGACAACGACCGCACCGCGCTGAGCCGCGAGCTTGTTCGCAACATCGACGCGTGCGACGAGGCCCGCGTCATAGGCTACGCGGCCAATCTCGGCGAGGCGCGTCACGCCATGGACAGCCACAAGTGCTTCGCCATCCTTGAGATTCCGGAGGGATTCGAGCGCAAGGTGGGCCGCACCGAGACTTCACCGGCGGTGATGTACTGCGACATGACCCTTCTGCTCCGCTACCGTGGTTTCCTCGTGGCGGCCACCGAGGTCATGCAGGAGATGGGTGGCGAGATCTCCACGCAGGACCTGAACCGCATCGCTCCACTCGCCGAGACAATCGCCCCGGGCGACCTGCTGCCGATCAACAATGTATCGATGGGTAACATCCGCAACGGCTTCGACTCGTTCATCATGCCGGGTGTGATAATCCTCATCCTCCAGCAGTGCATAATCCTCGCCCTCGGCATGGCCGGAGGCGCGCGGCGCGAGAAATCGTCACTTATCGGATACAATCCGCACAACAATTCACGTTCCGTATTCGGGACAATGACCGCCCAGGCGCTCTGCTACATGACCCTGCTCCTGATTCCGGCCATATACATGATCCACTACGTGCCGCTGATGTTCAAGTTCCCGATGGCGGGAAACGTATGGGAGGAGATTGCCTTCATCATCCCCCTCATGCTGGGCAGCATCGGCGTGGGCTTCGTGTTCCAGGCTTTCGTCACCGAGCGTGAGTCGGTGTTCGTGAGCTGGGTGGTGACATCGCTCATCTTCCTGCTGCTGTCGGGCCTTATCTGGCCGCGCTACGACATGCCGCCGGTATGGCGCGCGCTTTCCGACATCTTCCCCGCCTCGTGGGCCGTGGAGGGCTATGTCAAGATGAACGCCAACGGCGCGGCTCTCTGGCAGGTGCGCAGCGACTACCTGATGCTCTGGATTGTGGCCGCCGGCTGGGGTGTGCTGGCCTACGTGGTGCAGCGGTGGATTGTCCTCCCCTCCATCTACGGAAAGAAGAAACATGAAACTGTTGGAAAATCTGCAATATAGAATCGTCTACGCGCTGCTGTGGTGTCTGTCGCTGATACCGTTGCGCGGCCTTTACTTCATTTCTGACCTCATCTCCTGGATTCTGCATGACGTGGTGCGTTACCGCCGCCGCGTGGTGCATGAGAATCTTGTGTCATCCTTTCCGGAGAAGACGGCTCACGAGATTGCCGTCATCGAGCGCAAGTATTATTCTTTTCTGACCGATTACGCATTCGAGACCGTCAAGATGCTCCATATGAGCCGCGAGACAATCCTTCGCCGTCTCCGCGTGGAGAATGTGGAGCTTGTTGACCGGGCCGTAGCACGCGGGCAGAGCGTCACCCTGCTGTTAGGTCATTACTGCAACTGGGAATGGGTCAGCTCCCTGCCGCTCCGCTTCGCGCCGGGCTGCGAGTCAGCGCAGGTCTACCACCGGCTGCACAACCGGGCGATGGACCGTGTGTTCATGAAGATACGCACCCGCTTCGGGGCGCACAACATAGAGATGGCCGACATCATGCGCAGCCTGATCGAGTGGAAGCGTGCCGGAGTGCCGACCGTCACCGGATTCATAGCCGACCAGTGCCCGGGTCTTGAGCTGCACCTCTTTCTCGATTTCCTGAATCATGACACCGGAGTTTACACGGGACCGGAGCGCATAGCCAAGTTTCTCGACTCCGAGGTACTGTTCTGCCACATGTCGCGTCCGAAGCGTGGAGAATACGTACTCCGTTTCGTGCCTCTGACCACCACGCCCAAGAAAGAGCCGACATTCGAGCTGACGCGCCGTTACTTATCAATGCTTGAGGCCAACATAGAGGAAGCCCCCCAATACTGGCTCTGGAGTCACCGCCGCTGGAAGCGCACCCGCGCCGAGTTCATGGCCCACTGGGGCGACCAAGCCGAAAAAATGCTCTCCCACCTCTGACCCCACCCCGGTTTCAACACCCCACTTGTAGGGACGCACGGCCCGTGCGTCCGCCTGTTCCTATCCGTTAACGCATAACAAGCCCATTCGCTCACATATACCAATCCTATCCGTTCACGTACCAACATATCATTCTACCGTTTATCAACTCTCTAACCCGGACGCACGAACCGTGCGTCCCTACAACCGCAATAAATCATTTCAGCCAAAAAAACTATTTTACTTGCAAAAATTTAAATTTTAACACAAATTGTTGGAATATAAGATTTATTTACTATCTTTGCCAACAATAAGCCGCCGCAGACATCGGACCGCACACCGGCGGCTGCTTATAACGAGCCATTGCCCCAGGGCAAACCGCCAGTAAAGTTGAATTAGTTTAGAACTTCATAAAAACAGAATTCTCGGAGAGTTCCACATAAAGTACTAACCATAAACACAAGACTGATGAAAAATATCTTTATATTCCTCGCTTCTGCTATCTTAGGCATCTCGGTATTAGCCGAGACGGTAGAAATTAAAAATCCGGGTTACATCGAGGGGCAAATCCGGGATGGCATACCCGTATTCCCGGATTCACTGTGTTTCGATAGAGATGCGGAAGAAATAACTTTCCCCGATATGGGTACTTTCGTTGAGCTCGGCGACTATGATTTTCCGAACTTGCGCAAAGTGACACTGAACAATGTTGACTACATACCGGGTGGGGCCTTCGGAGGAATGAAAAACCTTGAAGAAATTGTTGTCAATGGTCTTGTCGGTCATTTTGACTGCTGGTTTGTCGGGCATTGTCCCAAATTACGAAAAGTTGTGTTTAATGGGCCGGTTTCAAGCACCGGTGGCCCCGGCTTTAAATATGATTGCCCACAACTTGACAGCGTTGTCTTCAATGGGGTTGTTGTCAATTTTGGACTCGGTTCGTTTCCCGATGAAAAGACACCCAAGTTCAAAAATTACACCATTAACGGGGCTCTGATAACCGCCAGATACGATAGCCTCACTCCTCCGGCAGACATAAATGTCATCAGAAGCAATCCTCATATTATAGAGCAGCTGAAGCAACTGGAAAAATGGCAATCACAGGTACTGACAGCAACAGGTGACAATAAATGGATGCGAGGATGTGCCTATGATGCTGCCCGTGCGTTGGCTCCCGTTCTCGACTCCATTGGTTGCACAGCTTCTTCTGATTCTCTTAAATCGGCAATGGCTTTCGCATGGAATCATGGAGATGATGTCAAGTCGATGCTCGATATACTGAAAGAATCGCCTTCCTATGCCACCGACTCGATTCATAAACCGCAATTCACCTACGTGTTGCCCTCTGACTCAATGTTGACTGAGACCCGTCGTCATTTCAACCTCGACAGCATAGCCGGAAATGGAAACGACATCAGTAAAATCAAGAATCTGCTGTATTGGGTACATGACAACATTCGTCATGACGGCAGCAACGGTTTCCCTGAAGGGCCAAGAAATCTCAAAAATATATATTATTCCGCCCGTCGCGACAGTTGCGGCTACAATTGCCGTGCCTTGGCGATTTCGCTGACAGAAGCTCTACTCGCAGAAGGCATTCCAGCCCGTTACGTGACGTGCGAATCCAAGAAATGGGATAGCGATAACGATTGTCATGTCATTTGTGTTGCATGGAGTGAATCTCTAAACAAATGGATATGGGTAGACCCGACATTTGCAGCCTACGTCACTGATGAAAACGGACTCCTTCTGCATCCGGGAGAAGTGCGGTACCGCTTGCAGCATGACCTCCCGTTGATTCTCAATCCTGATGCCAATTGGAACAACCTCAGTAACGAGACAAAAGACCATTATCTGGATTATTACATGGCAAAGAATCTATATATTATCTCTGCCAACCTGTTAAATCAGGCTGAGCCGGAGGGCAAATCCGCACACCTACAAGGTTATATTGCGGCTCTGGTTCCTATAGGGAGCAACTATACCCGCGCATATTATATCTCAACAGATTCAGATTGGTTCTGGCAACCGCCAACAAAATTCCAGGAAAGTTCAAAACCAAAATCAGAAATAAATATCAGATAAAAACTCCGTTTCATAATTGGTTTTACAACCGTGCTGATGCCGGTCGCATCTCTACCGGATTGAACTGTCGGAGTGACCACTCACTCCTCATTGATTATCCATGAGTCAAGTCCTCTTGCTGCGCTTGAGAAGTTTGCCCCAATCTCCACTATTTTCCGACCATCGGCCCTGAACGGCAGCAGATACTTTTTCGCTTTAATCTGCTCAAGTGCCTCTTGTGCCGATTTGTCAATCTTGAACTCAAATATGTAGATATAATCGGAAGTGGTTATCAGAAGATCAATGCGGCCGGTTGCCGTGCGATATTCCGTATGCACATGAAATCCCAGCAGCTTCATCACTATGTATATGACATCCTGATAATGCTGTTCAAGACGGCGCAGTTCAAAGGCATCATACTGGAAATCCGCGAACAGACTCTGCAACCGTGTCATAAAATCCTCAGCACGCCCTTCCTGAACGTCCATGACAAAACGCGAAATCTCAAACGAGGTCTTCTGCTCCGTCAACGGAGTATACATGGCCAACAGATGCTTGAAAAAGCCGGTAGTGACTTCCTTGTTCGGAAAGCCGAGCGTAACTATGTCAAACTCCGGGCTATACTCCTTTATGGTGAGGTATCCGCTCTGATATAGCACCGGTATGTAATTCTTCAAATCAAGCTGGACATCACTGAGAGATTCCGCATCAATCCGGTATGTACCGAGAGTCTGCAACTCCAGATGACCAGACCGCATCATCCTTATGAGAAATGCAGGCGTACCGGTCCTGAACCAATAGGCCCCGGCCATTTGATTGGAGAGACAATTGAGCAGGCTGAACGGATTATACACATCCGTAAAATCGACAGTAGAGAAATGATAACCGTCGTAATTCTCCTTGAGCACGGCATATGCCTCTGAAACCCCGAGTCTGTTCGCCCGTGCAAAACCCTCTACCCCTTCATGAAAATAAACGTTGAGTTCCTCGCCGGTCACACCGCATATCCCGGCACAGTGCCTGTCCATCGATATGTCATGAAGATTATTGAGGTCACTGAAAATGCTCAGATGACCGAATTTTGTCACTCCGGTCAACATCGCGAACCTTATATGCCCGTCCTGACTTTTGAGATTGCTGTAGAAAGACCGCAGGTCTCCGCGATATTCCTCCTGAAGCTCCGGACGGTCAGCCGTCTCAAGCAACGGCTTGTCATATTCATCGACAAGTATCACGACACGCTGCCCTGTCTGCCGGTGAACCTCGGATATGACCCTGCCGAACCGCAGACCCAAAGCCTCACGATGTTTGGGTACAATGCCATATTCCGCCTCCCACCCGCTTAGAAAATCATCGAGATGTGTGCGGAGCGATCCGGGAGTGTTATAATTGCTGCCGGTCAGGTCGAGATGCATTACCGGCGCGGGTGTCCAGTCTTGCCACAAGGCTGAGATTGCAAGCCCATCGAACAATTGACGGTCACCTTTGAAAAGACACTCTATGGTCGAAAGGAGGAGAGACTTCCCGAATCTCCGGGGGCGGCTCAGGAAATAATATTTGCCTGATGTCGCAAGACGGTGTATGTACTCTGTTTTGTCGACATACACATAGCCGCCCTCCCGTATTTCCCGGAAGTTCTGTATGCCGATTGGATAAAGAAGCCGCGCCATATTTCCCATAAGTGAGTGTGACATATGAATCAATGCTACAAATATAACGTTTTTTTTTGAATATCCACATTGTCATTGCTCAATTGCATGATAATTTCCAAACTTGCGCAAAGTGACCCGTAACAATGTTATGCAGATGCTCCGTGCTGTTGCCGGTCGCATAGCAACCAGCTCGAACTGTCGGTGTGATGCGGAGGCTGCAATTTTGAGGGAATGATTGCGTTTTAATGGCATGAGATTGAAGTTGATTTCCCTGGTTGTTTCGTTGCTCGTCGGGGTGTCCGCTGCTGCGGGTGCCTCGGTAGCAGACTCGCTCCTGCATGAGCTTGACGGCGTGATTGCTCAAAAGGAGGCTTTCTCGAAACGGCGCAAGGATATGATCACCGAATCTCGCCGCAATCTCGCCAAGGCCACCAGCGACCGCGACCGTTACAATATCTACCGCAGCCTTTACAGCCATTACCGATCATATATGGGCGACTCCGCCCGATGGGTGGCCGCGCGCCGACTGGAAACAGCCCGCAAGATGCAGGATGACTCCCGCATACTCTCGGCACATCTCAATCTTGCGGAGAGCTTCTCGCTCGCCGGGGACTATTACCAGGCTCTTGAGATTCTCGATTCGCTCCCCCGCAGCGGCATGGAACGCTACCACCGGAAGTACCTCTATACTGTCTATGGCATCACCTACGACCGCATGGCCAAGTCTGAGGGTATACAGTCCAACCGCCTCGCCTATGAGAAGCTGGAGAAAGCATACCTCGACTCGACACTGAGTCTTACCTCCGAAGAAGATGGCGACTATCTGTACCTCAAGGCGGCGCAACTCAACTCGGCCGGACATCCTGCCGAGGCTCTTCAGGTAATAGCTCAGGCCGCCAGCCGCCCTGACTTCAAGGAAAGCGCGGCCATGCTTGGACAGGAGGCATTGGCTCACCATGCCCTGCATGAGACCGATGCCGAAATACGATGCCTTGCCCGCGCCGCCATTCTCGACCTCTCCGATGGAATCCGTGACTACACGGCACTCTCCGACCTTGCTCTGCTGCTGAACCAACGTGGCGACTCGGAACGGGCCTACAACTATATACGATGCGCTCTTGAGGATGCGCGACTCTGCAATGCAAAATCAAGAACGCATGAGATTCTTGAACTGATTCCGGTGATAGACGCCCAGTATCATGAGAGCGAACGCGACCGTATCCGCACTCTCTGGATTCTGTTCGCAATCATCACATTGCTGGCTGTGACTCTGGCTATCTCCCTGCGTGTGGCATGGCGGCGCGTGCGCACCATCCGCGATGTGTCGCAGCGTCTTAACCGCACCAACCGCGAACTGGAGGAATCAAACAACCGACTGCGCGAATCCAACCGCGAGAAGGTCAGGTTCATCACCGAAGTATTCGATGCCCACAGCGGCTACATAAGCCGCATGGAGGTATTCCGCACCCGGATTCTCGCTCTGGTTTCTTCCTCTAATTACCGGGGCATAAAACGCATTGTCGAATCTGAAGCATCCGAAAGCTCTGAGCTGAAGGAACTGTACGCACGTTTCGACACTATCTTCCTCCGCCTTTATCCCGAGTTCCTTACTGAATACAACAGCCTGGCCCGCGACGCATGCAAGGTTGCCCCCGACGCTGCCTCGCTCACTTCGGAACTGCGCGTGCTGGCTCTTATGAAGATCGGAATAACACGCAGCTCACGCATAGCCGAGCTGTTGCATTACACACCTCAGACTGTCTACAATTATAAGTTCGCCATCAGAAACTCACTCAACCTCTCCAAAGAGGAAACCGACACATATATCGCCACTCCGCTCGGCTGAAAAGCACCTAACCGAGCCAAAATATTTTCTACTTTTATACCTGTCCTTATTTTTCATACATCACTGACATTCAATAATATATCCCTTTTCGAAATCTACTTTACAGCTCTAACCGCTATTGACCCGCCCCGCTCCACGATTATAAATTTGCGGCGAAACACCAACTAAAATTTTTTATCATGGAGCTTAAAAAAACTCTGCTCATGCTCGCTCTTGCCGGCTCTCTGACTGCCGGTGCGGTCACTCTGAACGTGAAGGTGCCCGAAGGGACGCGTGCATGTTATGTGTCCGGCAAGTTCAACAACTGGGCCACCACCGGAACGGTGCGCCTCCAGCCTGCCGGCGACCGTATGTTCACCGTCGACCTTCCCGATGTGTCGGAAGCGCAAATGAAAGAGGGCTACAAATACCTCTGCGGTCCCGACTGGAAGTATGTCGAGAAGACAAGCAGCGGCGGCGAGGTCAGCAACCGCACATCTGTCGGCAACCCGGATGTCGTGGGGAGCTGGGCGGCATCTTATAACCCTGACCTGATCGAGACCACAATAAACATCGACGGCTATACCCGCAAGTTGCGGATAAGCCTCCCGCCCGACTACGAGACGAGCGGCAAGGATTATCCGGTGGTCTACATGGTTGGCGTGCAGCAACGCTATGCCGACGCAGGCAGCGATGTTGATGCCGGCGACGATTTCTTCGGCGACGACTCATGGAACGCCCACGGCTCAGCCGCGACCCACCATGCCGACGGCAAGGAGGGATGTATTCTTGTTGGTCTCTATACATTCGTGGCCGAGTCCATTCCATTCCCCCATCCCGATTTCATGGGCAGCGGAGCTTCTGAAAAATTCATCGGCGAGTTCATCGACAAGGTTGTCGGTTATGTAAACTCAAATTACCGCACGCGCACCGATGCTGCCTCGACAACCATTCTCGGCGCCGATCTCGGAGGCCTGCTGAGCATCTACGCATCGCTCTCACACCCTGACGTTTTCGGCAACTGCGTATCGATGTCACCGCTCCTTATGCTCAATCAGGATGAGCTGGTGGAAATGGCCGCAAACTCCGGAGCCGCCCCCTCTATGCGCATATGCTACGGCAGCCTGGAGGAGCATGTGATAGCCGACGATGCCAAGGCTCTTGCCGCCGCCGTCGGGCCCTCAGCCTCCGTGACACGCTTCGAGGGCGGCTGGCATGACGACAACTCATGGCGCGAGGAGTTCCACATGCTCTACCCATCATTTGCCGACCCATCTCCGGGTGTTGACGACAATCTGACTCTACCGGCCTATGTCGCCGAACGCGCCCTTCGCGCACCGGCAAAGGCAGCCGACTTCGCAGCCTCCGAATATCAGTTCTACTACAAGGAGGGAAGCACCTCGGTGGCACTCGATTCTTCGGTCAAGTTCTCCCTGATTGACAATTATGTACAGACCAATCTTGAGGTAGTGCCGGCACAGGTGGCCATCAAGCTTATACCGAAGTCGGTAACCAACAAGGTGGTCTATTGGAACGTGGCACGCCTCAACGACGACGGCACAAGCACTTTCCTCAGCGAGGCGGTCAAGAACGTTTCGTTCTCTACCAAGAAGACCAAAGACAGTTGGATGCGTGTCACCGTGCGCGACGGCGAGGCTCTCGACAGCAAGTCGGTGTCGTCGGGTGGCTTCAAGGTCTACACGGCCGAGGGTAATTTCACAATGACTCCTAACCCGGACTATACCGCCGACGCAACGGTGACGTTCCCCGGCAATGACAAGACTTTCACCATTCACTACGGCAGCGTCAACTCCGAAAGCGACATGGGCGAGATCACAGGCGTGTACAGCGTGGCCGAGAACTGCATCGAGGCTACCCTGCTCTACGACTTCACGACCAACGCTGTCAAGGTTACCGAGACAAAATGGGGCGCGACCGTGCCTAAAGATGTGGTGAGCGCGTTCACGGCAGTACCTTCGGTGACTACAACCGGCAAATCATCGAAAATCACCGTGCGTCTCACCGAGGGTAGCGGCTGCACACCTACAATGACTTCGAGCCTGAATTACGGCACTGAAAGCGCGGTCACTCTGACTCAGGTTGACGACAACACATGGGAGGCCACACTCTCTTCGCTCAAGGCCGGAATCTATACCCTCTCGCTCGACGCCGCCAACGGCACAGCCTCGCGCGAGGATGTAGGCTCAATCTGCATCAAAGTGTTGTCTCCCTCAGCCTCCGACGTGCAGAAAACTCTTACAGTCAATGCCTACTCCGGAATAGACTGGGCCAACACAGGCCGTTACAAGGCTAATTTCCACACGCATACCTCCCAGTCGTTCGACACCAAGTTCAACACTGATTATGTGGTCGATGCTTATGCGGCAGCCGATTACAAGATTCTCGCTCTCACTGACCATGACGCAAATCCTTACCCGTGGAACCTCTTCGACCTCTACAACCGCGGGGCGGAGGCTCGCGACCCTGAGGCTCTCGGCATGATGGCTATTCCGGGCGTCGAGCTGAGCAAGGACAATTCCAACAGCTGGAACGAATCGACAGGGGGCGAGTTCAATCATCACAATGATTTCTTTACCGGCCGCAAGGGTCAGGAATTCGCTTCGTTGCAGGAATCTTACGCGTATACTGAGAAAATCGGCGGCCTGCAAATTATCAACCATCCGGGACAGTACTGGAACATCGACACCAACTATGCTGCCGGAGCGAAGAACTCACCCGAATGGCACGCCCGGAATTTCCAGACTTACGCCAGTCTGATAGGTCTTGAGGTCTATAACCAGGGCAACCGCCGTCCGAACGACCGCATTCTCTGGGACCAGATTCTCTCTATCACAATGCCATCCCGCCCGGTCTGGGGTTACTCATGCGACGACACCCATACCGCCGAACAGTATTTCCGCAATTACCAGTTCATGCTCATGCCTGAGTTCACTGTCGATGCCCTGAAAGAGGCCATGCAGGGTGGCCACGAGTATTTCTCATATGAATACAACGGCTCAGGCCAGGCTCTCGCGCCGCGGATCAATTCGATAACCACCGACAGCGACGCCCACACGATCACCATCGACACCGATGCACCTGAGATTTATTGGATTTCCGGAACCGACATCCCCACGGGAGCAGCATCGGGCAAGCGCAAGAGCACGGTTGTCGGCATGGGCCGCACGTTCGACTACACCGGCTTCAGAGGCTCTTATGTCCGCGCTCTCCTCAAGAACGACAGCGGCGAGACAGCCACGCAGCCTTTCGGATTCGAGGAGACTGCCCTCACCTCGGTCGTTGACAATATCTCCGGTCAGCACGCTTCAATCACCCTCTCTCCCAATCCTGCGGTCGAGACCGTGACCGTGACATCTGAATCTCCAATCGAGCATATCGAGATCTTCTCGGCCGGTGGAGCCCGTGTATACGACGCTCCGGCTGCGGGCCTGACCGCAACGGTCAATGTAGCCGGTTTCGGCAGCGGTGCATATATCGTGGCTGTCTCGACAGCCGACGGACGCCACACCGACAAACTTATCGTGAAATAACCTGATTCATTCTTATGAAAACAATAATGACAACCATGGTGGCATGCGCTCTCGCGCTGCCTGCCATGGCGTCGGTAAACCCGACCGACGCCGAACGCGCCAAGTGCTTCATCGACAATCCGCAGGAGAAAACCCTGACTTTCATCATGGACAATTCTCTCTGGAAAGTCTCGGGCATATCGAAAATAGAGGTGCTCGGCTCCTTCAACGGCTGGAAATCAAATCCGGCCTACCAGATGACCTTCGACAGCGAGCGGAACTTCTGGTATGTCACCCTGAGCTATGCCCAGGTGAAGGTGCCGGGCAACAGCGGGCAGCCTGAATTCAAGTTTGTGACCAACGGCTCGAATTACCTCAACGGAGGCTCGAAGTCGTTCATTCCCGAGGGATATGTCTTCCTCAACGGTGACAAGAACAATATCGTGGTGTTCGACGACGATGATTTCGAGACCATCAAGGAGAACAGCCGCACGGCCAACATAATCAAGAAGCTCTCTGATTTCGACCTGACCACCACCGAAGGGCAGGAGGCCATATCGAACTTCAGGCGAGTGCCGGGAACCGCCAATCTTTTCCGTTCTTATCACCCCTACAAGATCACGAAGAACACGAACGCCACCGAACCATACCGCATGAAATATGTGGTTGAACTCGCTACCGCGAAGGGTATCACCTGCGACATATGCCTGTCGGAGAACGAGGAGAGGAACCTTCAGTCGTTCACCATTGCCGGCACTCCATACAAGGAGACGATTCCGGAATATTACGAGGAGATTATCCGCAACGGCAACGTTCTCTACGTCGGTGCCGGGAACTCTGTACCGACCTACAACGAGGTTTACTATTCGCCCGACAACGGCAAGTTCGGAAACTGGATGAAGGAAGTGGTGGAGTTTATCATCGACGACTCTCACCCGGGTCCGTTCCAGATCCATTGCCGTATCGGCACCGACCGCACCGGAGCGTTCTCCGGCACCCTCGGCGCTCTATGCGGCGCCACCTGGAATGAGATTGCCGCCGACTATCAGCTCTCCAACAGGATGGGAACACAGGAATTCCGAGACTACCACCTGCTGCAATATGGTTTCCAGAAGCTGCTCGGCGTGGAGGATATCAACGGGGTTCCCGACCTTCAGCAGGCTATGTCCGACTATTTCGTCAACAACGGTTACCTGACCGAGCCGCAGATCGAGGCCCTGCGCGTCAAGCTCAAGGGAATCGAATCGGAAGTCGCCGCGCTGACCGACTCCACCCCATCCGCGGCCTGCGAGGTATATACCCTCCAGGGAATCAAGGTGGCCGACAATACCGACGGCCTCGCTCCGGGCCTCTACATAGTCCGCCGGGGCGACAGCTCACGCAAAATAGCGATCAGATAATGATCTAAGTTACAGTTGATACATAGTAGGTGCGCGGCATCCCTTGCGAAATGGGTGCCGCGCTTTAGGCCCCGTTATTTTTTATGAAACGGGGCCTTAATATTATTTTAGCCTTCACAGTATAATCTATCTCTCATTCCGCGCGTTATTATAATAGCATTTTTACTTCGTTCTATTTGAAAAATTCATCGCAACTTGGATTCTGGGGACTGACCGGAATCGTGTTCGGCATGATGGTGGGTGCCGGCATCTACAATATCCCGCAGAATATGGCCGCCGGCGCTTCGGCCGGCGCGGTGCTCGTATCGTGGCTGATAACCGCCGTCGGCATGCTGCTGCTCGTGGCGACGTTCAAGACCCTCGCTGACCGTCGCCCTGACCTCAAGGCCGGCATATACCAGTATGCACGCGCCGGATGGGGCGACTACGCGGGCTTCAACGTGGCGTGGGGCTACTGGCTCTGCACCGCTTTCTCCAACATAGCTTATGCCGTGATGCTCAACGACTCGTTCGGCGCCTTCTTCCCGGCCATGATCAACAACCCGTGGTCGGAGGTGCTGTCGGGCACGTTCTTCATCTGGCTGATGTATTTCATCGTGTGCCGTGGCATACGCACGGCCAAGCTGATGAGCTCCGCGCTCGCCATCATCAAGGTGGCCGCCATAGTCCTGATTGTGGTGCTCCTCGCAATCAATATCAAGCTCGGTCTGTTCACTGCCGGATTCTGGCAGGTTTCGGGCGACCTCGGGGGTCTCGGCGACCAGATAAAGAGCACGATGCTCGTCACTCTCTGGTGCTTCATCGGCATAGAGGGTGCGGTCATGATGTCGTCGCGCGCACGCCGTCAGACCGATGTCGGCAAGGCCGGTGTGACCGGCTTCTTCATCGCCTGGCTGCTCTACATCCTTGTCTCGCTCATGAGTTTCGGAGTGATGAACCGTGCCGCTCTCGCCGGACTCGACAACCCCTCTGTGGCATATGTGCTCAGGGATGCCTGCGGTGAATGGGCATACTATTTCGTGATTGTATCGGTCATCGTGTCGCTGCTCGGCGGATGGGTGTCATGGACCCTGGTCTGCGCCGAAGTGCCATACGGGGCTGCCGGAGCAGGGGTCTTTCCTCGACGTTTCCTGAAGCTTAACCGTCACGGCATGCCCGCTTTCGGACTGATGGTTTCGAGCGTGATAATGCAGCTCTTCCTCGTAGTAGTCGTAACTGCCCACGATGTCTATATGGCCGCTCTGAGCATAACGGGCATGATGATACTTCCGGCCTATCTCATGAGCGGTCTGTATCTGTGGAAATCCACTGTCGGGCAACGCTCTCTCGGCAGCATCTCTGCACGCCGCAACATGCGTTTCCGGCTCACGGGCGCGGCCTGCACCATCTTCTGCGCATGGATGATCTATGCCGGCGGACTCGACATCTTCCTGCTCACATCGCTCTTCTACTTGCCCGGCACCGGCTTCTACCTCAAAGTGCTCCGCGAGAAAAACTGCGGCACGCTGACTCTCACCGACCGCTGCGTTCTGGGAGTAATATCTATCGCCGCCGTCGTCTCGGTCATTCTCCTTGTCACCGGCCACACCTCCCTCTGACCCACCTCGACATGAGCGTTTTTTCGAAGGCAAAGGCTGTTTTTTCGGGAAGTTTCATTAACTTTGCAGATGGAACGGGATTACGCCCCGACGAATTCCGTTCCAATCAGTAACCTCAGACTCTTATAGATGAAGGAACTTCTCGTTTTTCTCAAAAGATATGCGTCGCCCTACAAGCGCGACATCGCCCTCAGTATACTCTTCAATTTCCTGACGGCTTTCTTCACTCTCTTCTCGTTCGCGTTCATAATCCCTATTCTCCAGATGCTCTTCGGCCTCGACGGCACGACCTACGAGTATATGGAATTGGGTTCTGCTTCGTTCAAGGACGTGCTGGTCAATAATTTCTATTGGTTCATGTCGCAGATGATAGCGCAGCGTGGAGCGTCGTTCACTCTCGCTTTCCTCGGCGTGGCCCTGGTCATAACATGTCTGCTGAAGGTAATGACCGCATATCTCAGCGAGTTCTTCACCATACCGCTCCAGAACGGAGTGGTGCGCGACATCCGCCGCGAGATGTACGACAAGATTGTCTCGCTCCCGATCGGGTTCTTCACCTCGGAGCGCAAGGGCGACATAATGGCCCGTCTGTCGGGCGACGTGCAGGAAGTCCAGAACTCAGTCATGGCCAGTCTCTTCTCTCTGGTGAAGTACCCCATCATGATCATCGCATGTCTCGGCATGATGATTGTCATCAGCTGGAAGCTGACAATCTTCGTCTTCATCATGCTCCCTTTCATCGGCGGCATTATGGGCGCGGTCGGCAAGAAGCTGAAGGCCAAGTCGCTCGCCTCGCAGAACAAGTGGGGTGAGATTCTCTCTAACGCCGAGGAGACCATCGGCGGTCTGCGCATCATCAAGGCGTTCAACGCCGAGAAGATGATGGAACAGCGTTTCGCACGTCAGACTCAGGACTTCTACCGCATAAACAACAGTGTGAGCCGCCGCACGGCCCTCGCCCACCCCATGAGCGAGTTCCTCGGCACAACGGCGGTGGCCATCATTCTCTGGTTCGGCGGAAGTCTTATCCTCTCGAACAATTCCGACATCGACGGCCCGACGTTCATTTACTATATGGTCATGTTCTACAGCATGATCAACCCGGCCAAAGACCTCTCAAAGACTTCCTACACTGTCCGCAAGGGTATGGCTGCCAAGGACCGCATCGACAAGATTCTCAACGCTGTCAACCCGATAACCGATCCTGAGCATCCGCATCAGCTGGCCAAGAGCGACAAGGCGAAGAGCAGCGTATCGTTACGCAACGTGACTTTCGGATACTCTCCCGACCGCAATGTCCTCAAGGACATCAATCTTGAGGTCAATCCGGGTGAGACGGTGGCGATTGTCGGCCAGTCCGGTTCGGGCAAGTCCACGCTCGTTGATCTCATACCCCGCTTCTGGGACATAGAACAGGGTGAGATTCTTGTTGACGGCATCAACGTCCGCGACCTCCGGGTCAAGGAGCTACGCTCGCTCATGGGCAACGTGAACCAGGAGGCAATCCTGTTCAACGACTCGATTTTCAACAATATAGCATTCGGCGTGGAGGGCGCGACACGCAAGCAGGTCGAGGAAGCGGCCCGCATAGCCAACGCCCATGATTTCATCATGGAGACCGAAGCCGGTTACGACACCATGATCGGCGACCGTGGATGCCGTCTGTCGGGTGGTCAGCGCCAGCGGATCAGCATAGCGCGTGCAATCCTGAAGAATCCGGCAATCCTGATTCTCGACGAGGCGACTTCCGCACTCGACACCGAGAGCGAACGTCTCGTGCAGGAAGCTCTCGAAAACCTGATGAAGGACCGCACCACAATCGTCATCGCCCACCGTCTTTCGACCATTGTCAACGCCGATAAGATCTGCGTGCTGCACGAGGGCGAGATTGTCGAGCTCGGCACACACGAGGAACTGCTCGACCGCAACGGCATGTACAAGCACCTCGTGGATATGCAGCAGGTCTAACCATGCAAACGGGAGATACGTTAAACTATAAACTGAACCACTATGGAAGAGGAGGAGAAGAAAGAGCCGGTAAACGGCCATGAAATAGATCCGGACAAGGATGCACGCCCCGATGAAAATGCCGGGGAACAGACAGAAAACCGCCCGCGCGTCGAAGAGGAATGGGCCGAGAAATTAGGCATGGACTTCGACCCGGAGCGTGCCGACATGCCTCGGCCGGAGGAGATTCCGGGTTCACCGCAACCGGAAGAATATGGCCGCGCACGCAGCCAGACTCCGCCGCCCATGTATGTAATGTCGCCCGATACACAGCTCCCTCCCAACACTCCGCAGCCCCCTATGCCCCCGACTTTCATGATCTGGGCAATCCTCTCGACAATATGCTGTTGTCTACCGGCAGGAGTGGTCGCCATCATCTTCAGCTCGCAGGTCAGCTCAAAATATTTCGCACGCGATTACGAGGGTGCCCGAAAGGCTTCTGAGCGCACCGAGATGTGGATTATAGCCTCAATCGTGCTCGGCATCATAGTCAACGCGCTCTATATGCCGCTCTCGCTGCTCATGCCCTCATGACGATGCGTTCCCTCTCTCTCAAAGTCATTGCCGTGCCGGTCATCATCGTGGCTGTTGCGGCGGTGTACTTTTTCGTTGACCCGTCGGCAAGCCGCTGGGTTCCGAAATGCGCGTTTCACGAGATTACCGGCTACGACTGCCCCGGTTGCGGCAGCCAGCGTATGCTCCACGCGTTGCTCCATGGCGACTTCGCCGCCGCATGGCATGCCAACGCATTCATAATCTGTGCGGCACCCCTCCTCGTCCTCATGCTCTGCTCGGCAGCCCTGCGCGCCAGATACCCACGTCTCTACGCATGGCTGAACTCCCCGCTCATGATTGCGGCCATAACCCTCTCCCTCCTCCTCTGGACAGTCCTCCGCAACCTCCTCTAACCCACCCCACCACCCAAAATCTAAACCCTAAACCCTAAAACCTAAAGCCTAAAATCTAAAACCTAACACCTAAAACCTAACGCCTATGACTCCTCCCCTCTTCATAATCGGTTACATGGCCTGCGGCAAGACTACATTCGGCCGTGCGCTCGCCCGCGCCACAGGCCGGGAGTTCATAGACCTTGACTTCTACATCGAGCAACGCTTCCGCATGTCGATCAGCCGGATTTTCGCCGAGAAAGGCGAGGAGGAATTCCGCCGTATGGAGAGCGCCATGCTCCGCGAGGCGGGGGCGTTCGAGAATGTCATAGTGGCTTGCGGCGGAGGCACCCCCTGCTTCAACGGCAACATGGACTGGATGCTTGCCAACGGCACGACCCTCTTCCTTGAGGCATCGCCCGAGCGAATAGCCCAACGCCTCATAGCCAACAGTTCCCGCCGACCGCTGATGGCCGGCAAATCGCCCGAAGAAATCCGCGTCGCCATTGCCGAAGGACTCGCCGCGCGCCTTCCCCACTACACCCGCGCCGCCATCCGCTTCCCCGGCGACCAACTCGAAGACCGCCGCCAGATCACCACCACCATCACCAACTTCCTCACCACCCACAGTGAAGTCTTAGGCATTAGGCATTAGGCGTTAGGCGCGGCATACAGCGACTTTTGTAGGGTCGCGGCATGCCGCGGCCGTACAGATTTTAGGCTTCAGCCTTCAGACTTCAGGCTTCAGAATTTAAGTTACAGGATACTGTTTTAGGCACTACCGTCAAAGCACCCACCACTTAACAAAACGCACAAATTATTCTCCGTCCAACATCATTTTTCAATAAATTTCAGCAAAACAATAAAATATTTTAAAATTTATTTGCTTTTTAAAATTTATTAGCATATCTTTACGGCGTAAAAGATTTTTTATGTTTAACTTTAAAATCAAACAAGATGAAAAGGCTAATTATCCAACTGATTCTTGCTATCCTCATCCCAATGGCAGCAAACGCAAATGAACTGTGCAAAATGACAAGTACCTATGCCGATGCAACCTCCGGTGAAATTTCTTTCGAAGTGGAAGTGAAAGAAGCCGGCACGTATTTTCTGCAACTATGGCAATGCCCGGCAAAACTCAGTAACGGCCAACTTCAATCGTATACTATTGAAGTCGATGGTAAAAGACTTACCGACAGCATTTCCCCGCAGAAAACCGGATGGGGCTATCTCTTGTCCAGCAATCCTATCTCTGCCACCCAAGGGAAGCACAATATTTCGGTAAAATCATCTCTACCTGCCATCCCGAATGTTGAATTTGTAGAGTTAATATCTGCCAAATCGACAATAACGCGTAATAGCACATCACCAACCAAATATGACAACTACATAACTCTTATCGAAAGAAATGCCTCCTTGAAATTACCAGGAATCAGTTCGGGTGCAATAACCCAGCCGAAAGACACCGCGACCCTTATCACTGGTACCGATTTGTCAACAACGACACAGATTCCATACGACTACTATTACCGAAACATACCATGGTTCGGATATACGTTCTACACTACTGCATATTTCAAGGAAGGACAACAGATCACGTGCACTTCCTCCACAAGGGGGAATATCTCTCATTTTATGGAAATATTCAGTTCGACTGCACCCGAAAAACACTCATGGGTCAAGCTGTCCGATGATGACGGCATTGCACAGATATCAATCGCCATTCCGGCAAGCGGAATATATTATGTAAAGGTAAGACCGTTCAAAAATGGTTCGACAGGTTTATGCAATTTAAACATAAACGACATCATGTCTTATGAGAATGTCCCTATGTGCACCATGGGAGTTTCGGGTGATTTCAAATTTACTACCAAATCCTATAATATATTCACAGCTAATTCTGAAAGCGATCCTGTTTTATGGGTCAACATGGGAGGCACATATGACGGTTTTGTATATGCGTTTAATGATGACTATGAATCAAGCGGAGACTTCGATTGGAAGAAAAATGCAAGAATTAAAGATTTGTCTCCCTCCCGCATTAATAAAATCTTGGTATCCTCTGCCAGATCATTCGATCCCATTGGAAGAGGCGAACTTTACATAGGCTGCAAACCGTTCTATGTCAGCGCTAATAATTCTTTTATAAGCGGTACTGCTGTCAGCATAGATTTCCCATTCAAAAACTTGAAGTCTGACGATGCGCTCATCTCTGCACCCAGAACAGGCGTCTACAATTGCTTTGCTTGGACTGGAGGCATTTGTTCCGATCGGATTGTCCCCGACCGCCCCTCATCCCCATATTATGTTCCAGGCGGAACAGCTTTGGATGCGTATGACAATTATTATTATTCAGAAAGATATCCTGGATGTACACGCTATATACGGAGTTCACGAGTAGATGACGACTTAAACAGCGGTATCGATTTATGGGCAACCGGAGATGCTCCTACATACGTCTATACACATGCCTCCATAAACAAGACTTCTGATTCGAATTTACACGGATATGATTGGGAAAGTAAACTTGGTTCTGATTACAGAATATTCCATCCAAGGAACGCTTTAACATGCGACACATATGGACGGGTCGTACATCACTATGTCCCAATTGATGAAAATGGTGAAAAAATCAGTCTTGAAGAAGCGATTGCGAACGATGTAGCCATAATGGATAACCCTGTTTTGTCTGAGTATCAAGAACACTATATTTCGGCTGAAATATCTGCAATGACACAATCCGCTTATAACGATTTCAATTCCCTCTATGACAAATGGCAAGATATGTGGGATAATTCATTTTTGAATACGAAGGAATCAATTCAAAACACCCCGGTATATCAAGCCATTCTCCAGAGATGCATATCCAATCCTGCTTGTCTGTTCCTTATATATGACAAAATTAATAAAGGAATAAATTCAGCCATGTATTTGTTTGAAGATCTTATTATAACGAATAATTCCCAGAACACCGCAAAGATGCGAGCCATTCATCAAATCAATAACATGCATGATTATGACGAGAAAGGGCGTAAGATTATCCGAACAAATTGTTCAAATCTGAAATTATTGCTGAAGCAGATGCTTCCAGAATCGTCACAAAGATACCCCAACCATAGCGCACCGGCACAATACAACGATATTCCAGATGAGAATTCGCAATACAGCGTCCATGTTTCAGGAAATCAAGTTATGGTAGATCTGACTCTTGACAGAAACTCTTCAGTATTTATCGATGTCCTTGATTTAGACTGCAACAATATCGACGAGATTAAAGGTACACATACAACAGAGGCAGGAAATTATAACTTCACATCCAAGCCATTGAATCCGGGAACATATCTTATAAGATGCCTTATAAACGGATGCCTGAGAGTAAAAAAAGTCTTTATATAGTATAAAAACCTGTAACAATTTCCCTATCAACAAATATTAAAACCAAATACACCCAAATATGAAAAAAATACTAATATTACTATCGGCAGTCATTTTGTCAGCCGTTGCCGGCTTCAACAATGTCCGGGCCAGCTCTCCTGTCATATACCGCGATATTGCCGTAAGCAATAATGCTGTATGGTTAGCCACCTCTGATGGCTTGGAGAAGTATGACAAAGTATCAGGAACATCAGAGAAATTCGCATCAAGAACCTTCTCTGACCTTTTCTCAGTGGTAGCAACACCCGACGACAATGTTGTTGTCGGCAGTTACGGACAAGGCGGTGTTGCAGAATTTGACGGGAAATCTTTCAACTCCCTTTCAATCGGGCTGGACGATATATCGTATGTATCCTCCCTCGCATTGGCCGACGGGTTATGGATTGGCTTGGCCACCTCTATACTGCATAAGTACGATGAAACATGGAAAATATTCGACTGTCCTGACCTCTTCTCGAGTATACACTCTTTCAATGCTTTTGCATATGACGCGCAACGGAATAGAATATGGTTTGGCGCAAGCGGAGCCAGGAAAAGTTCTATTGGATATATTAATGGAAAAGGCAAGATATTTTTCTTAGATGATTTCAAAGCATCTGTCAATCGGTTGTATTGTACCCCTGACGGAATACTTTATATCGCCACTGACAACGGCATGTACATCTGCAAAGACAATGTCATATCGCCGCTTGAACATGCAGTTGAAGATTTGGATGAGGCATGCACCGCAGTGACCGGCAACAATGAAAAAGTCTGGTTCTCCTCAAAAAAGACCATTGTTCAATACGACGGTCATGATTACCGGGCGTTCACATGCGACCTTTCCGAAGCATCTTCAGACTTCATCTATGGTCTGGTGGCTGACGGTGACAAGGTCTGGGTCATGATGCTATATGGCGGACTATTCGAATTCAAAGATAATAAATTCTCAGAACCTACACCCGGTATCACCAATATCCCGGTGGTCAACCTGAATCCGGTCGCCGATGAAGATCTCGACACAACGGTTTACAGAGATATGACGGTAAGTGAGTCTGAAGTATGGATTGCGACTGCAAACGGTCTTGTCAAATATGATAAACAGACCGGAAATTCCAGCCTATTCAGCTCTGATGCCTTCAAGAATCTTTCTGCTCTTGCCTTATCTCCGGAAAATGAGGTGACAGTCGGAGCAAGAGATAACGCAGGCGTAGCAAAATTCGAAAATGGGATGTTCAACGCTATCAAAACCGGGGCAGAGGAAATTGTCAATGTTTCGGCTCTCGCATATGGAAACGGACTTTGGGTTGGTTCGGATAACTTGCTGCAACAGTTCACTGACGAGGGATGGAAAATTCTTGACGCAGCCGATATATATTCTGCCTATAATCAATATAACTGTCTCACATATGATGAGACGACAGGAGACATGTGGTTCGGCGCATATTCAACAAGAAACTCTTATAAATATGGTTATGTAAATAAAAATAGCAAGGTTTTCTTATCCGAATCCCCTTCATATAATGTAAACGGAATCTATCTGCTTCATCCAGACCATGTGTATTTGGCAACTGATGGCGGATTGCTTACAGACAAGAATGTTGACAATCCTCTTTTTTCTCATTTATCCGAAATCTATAATATAACAGAGAAATGCCGAGCCGTGACAGGAGACGGGAATATGATTTGGTTTGCTTATGGCAACAAACTCGGTCAATGCTCTGTGAACGATTATCAAACCTACGAATGCAACCTTTCTGACTGTTCAGACGACTACATTGTCAGATTGGCGACTGACAAGGATAGACTTTGGGTGCTTATGGCATACGATGGTCTGTTTGAGTTCAAGGATAATGAGTTCTTCAAAGTAAACTTGGACAACACGGATGTACAGAATATTATGGTTGATCCGGAAGCAGACACCCTCATATATGACCTCTTCGGGCATCGTTTATCTACACCGGCCAAGGGTCAAGTATACATCCGAAATGGCCAAAAATATGTAGGACGATAATAATCCGGGAACACTTCCTGAACAAGGCTCCGTCTCACTTCTACGTGATACGGAGCCTATATATTATACCACCTGTCACCTCATAATATCACCAAACCCCTAAACTCCAAATTTGATAACCCCTTTGATATTCCAAGGCAAATCACACTGAATATCACCGCTATAACACTTCAAAAACTTTGATTTTCGGTTGGGAGACGCGGAGTGTACGTCGATTGCGCCTAATTTTGCAATCGTAAAAACCGAACAAACCATGAACGTATTCAAAACCCTCCGCTCTCTCCTGTTGCCGGCTCTGGCACTGCTCTCTTCCGTACCCGTCTGCGCGGCCGAAGATGTACGTGTGCCTGAAAACCGGGTGATATATGAAGTATTCGTCCGCAATTTCTCCCCCGAGGGAAATTTCACGGGCGTGGAACGCCAGGTACCGCGCCTCAGGGAACTGGGCGTGGACGTAATCTGGCTTATGCCCATATACAAACTCGGCGACATCGGCAAGTGGGGAACATATTCCAGCCCCTACGCCGTGAAAGACTACAAGGCGATCGACCCCGACAACGGGACCGCCGACCAACTCCGCTCTCTCATAAACACCATACACGCAAACGGCATGGAGGTATGGTTCGACTGGGTGGGAAACCACACCTCGAAAGATAATGTCTGGGTCAGTACCCACCCCGAATATTACGGCAATAATTTCTATAGCCCCAATGGCTGGAACGATGTCTATCAGCTCGATGTCAACAATGCAGCCATGCACGAGGCCATGATCGATGCCATGCAGTACTGGGTCAGCGAGTTCGACATAGACGGCTACCGCTGCGACTATGCATCCGGTCCTTCCGACGAGTTCTGGCGCAAAGCAACCTCGCGTGTGCTCAAGAACGGCAATCGCATAGCCTGGCTCGCCGAAGATGACTCGAAACCTCAGCTCGTCACAAACGGCTGGTTCGATTACAATTACGCATGGGCTTTCCACGACCGGCTGCTCGATTTTGCCCGTGGTGTGAATGTGCAGATGCTCCGCGAACAGTGCGCCGCTTTCTATACCGACAACGCCTACAAGGGTCATTCGCGCATGGTCTACCTGTCAAACCACGACGTAGTGCAGGACAAGGGCGGCTCCGAGGTAAAACTGTTCCACAAATACCTGCGTCCGCTCACTGTGCTGGAGTTCACAGCATACGGAATGCCGCTGCTGTATAACGGCCAGGAAATAGGCTACGAATGCGACCGCGTATCTCTCGCCGAGAAGACACCCGTTGACTGGAGCCGTCCCGACACCGGAATAACCGAACTGATTACCCGCCTCGCCGAACTCAAGCATACGCAGCCCGCCCTCCGCACCGGATCACAATGCGGCACGCTCACCAACCTCTCGACGAGCAATGATAACAACATCTATGCCTACCGCCGCTCTGCCAACGGCTGCGACGTGGTGGTGATGCTCAATTTCAACGACGCTGAGCAGCAGTTCTCTGTCAACGGCGGTCTCCCCGCCGGAAAGTACACCGATGTATTCTCAGGCCGTACGGTCGATTTCTCCAATCCGGGTACTTTCTCGCTCCCCGGCCAGGGCTACGCGGTTTTTGTCAGAGACAATGACGGCTCCGTCACTCCTCCGGAACCTGAAAAGAATCATTACATTTACCTTGAGAACCGTACAGGCTGGGACAATCTCGGCCTGTACGCATGGGGCGACGCGGAAGTCTTCGGAGGCTGGCCCGGTGCGGTTCCGGATGGCAACTACATGGTCGATGGCAAGGAGTTCACCCGTATCACAATCCCCAAGGCTCACGAAAACAAGAATGTCAATCTCATCGCCAACAATCGCCGTGGCGGCGAGAATGACTCGGCCAACCGCCAGTACGACCTGAAGAGCATCAATCTGAACCGCGACTACTATTTCACTCTCAACCCATCTTCGGGAACCGAGCTGAGCATCTCAACCGGCATCGGGTCAATCCTCCCGGACTCTTACGAACATGCGGAGGCAGGTCCGGAAGCCAACACCTCCGAACCCGCCTATTATACACTGACCGGCATCCCGGTCTCAAACCCGACCTCCGGACTCTACATCGAACGCCGTGGATTCCAAACCCGCAAAGTACGCCTCTGACCGCACACATCACGCCTCTTTCTTCCTGATTTTCATGCGCACGCCCAAAAGTGCCCCTGAAAAAGTGGATATCTCTCCGAATGCCACCAATATCGAGTGGTCTATCACGCCGGGCGGCGGTATCGTTATCGCCGCTATCAACAGTCCGCAGCCTACGGCCATGACCCCGACCGCCGTCCAGAGTGTGGTGCGGCACACCTCTTTCCGCTCCCTCGCCTCGCGCTCCTCTTTTTCTGCCGTCATCGTTCTCTCCTCCTTTCGTTTATAGATGATCAACTCAATTCCATGCGGCCGGCATCAGCGTTCGAGCACCAACCTCACCATCTCCACTAACTTGTCACAGACGGCGCCATAAACTCCCGGGGGAATGTCTATCGCATCCTGAATTATCGAGGGGACGGTCAGATAGCCGAACTCCGCCACGGTTGCCCCGTCCCCGGTGCCGAATATCTCAAGTGTACGGTTCTCGCCACACGTACGTATCGCCACTGCCGGTGAGTAACGGCGACGGCTCCCGCGTATGTACCCTCCGCGTCGCAGTCTGTGCGTCTCGCTTCCGAAGGCCATAGGTGTGTCAACGCCACTCTTCCAGTCCGACATCCTGAAATAGAGCAGCCGAAGAAATCCGGCCGGCAACTCCAGTTCGGCCCTGTCGTCGGCGGTCGCGATTACCCGCGTGCCTCCCGCCATATGACGGCATTCATCTATGTCTGATGCCCGGGCTACGCTCAGCACAATCCGTGCGGCATCGGGGAGCAACTCCCGTATGAGAGGCGACAAGGCGGTGCCCGGATCGCCATATTCCACCCGTTCCTCGATTATCTCGCGGTTCTCATCGAGGAGCGCGTAAACACGCCCCTCGATTTCTGTCAATGTATATCTCATGCCAGTCTCTTTATGCGCCCGCTCTTGAACTGCGGACTGTTCTCGATCAATAGCTTGATATGCATGTTATAGGTCGTGAAAGTCGCCGGCACCACCCCGTAGCCGCTCAGCGACCCACCGGTGAACCGCACGCGCAGTTTGGCGCGTCCTGCCGGAACCAGCGTCTCCCACTCGGTGAGCCCGTAGACTCCGAACACCGTGCGCGGACGCTCTTTCACCGCAGCCGGATCCTTACGGACCGCCCCCGACATCCCTCTTGACGTAAAAAGATCATTCTTTGCCATAATAGTAACAGTGATAGTTTGTTAAGGAGAGGCGCACCGGTAAACCAGCCGCCGGTGCGCCTCTCCGGTTGATTACTCTGCCGAAAGTTCTCCCTTGTATTCCACCCATACAGCCGCCGGCTTCTGGTCGGTACCGACACGGATTGCCATCTGCCACATCTGTCCCGTGCGTGCCGCCGCCGAGATTCCGGGGCAGTCCACGGTCAGATAGTAGATATCGCCGGGCTGAGCGTCGGCGGGAGCCTCCTCCGAATCCCAGATGCGGAACGACAGAGCGTCCTCGGCTGTACCTTTACCCTCGCCGTCTATCCAGATGTGACAACCACCTTTCAGCGCGAGCGCGTCCCAGATCAGGATACCGTTGCGCGTGGCCTCCTCACCCTCCACACGGTCGCTGAAGCTGTGCTCCGCGCTGTAGATGTAGTGTACCAGCCGGTTCTCGCCTATGAGCGCACCGCTGTTGCTCCATCCGAGACGGTCGAGTGTCGGCTCTCGCTTGATCTCGATGTCTCCGAACACCGTATGAAAGTTTGTCACCGTCCAGCCGATCGCATTGGTCTTTGTGGTGATCTGGATTTCAGGATGCTTCGAGAAGTCGATGCACTGGATCTGTTCCAGAAGATTCTTTCCCGCAAGAAGAAGTGCTGTCTTGGGAACATCCTCGCCGGTGAAGAACATCTTGGCGAGTGCGATGATACGCTCCACTGTCCACTTCCCCTCATGCTGAAGCTCACGCTTGAACTGCCATCTCAGGCCCTCCGTGCAATAGATATACTGCATACCCATCCTGGGCACATTGACCTTGAACTTGCCTCCGCGACCCGCCCAGAGAGTGCGGTTGCCGCGCACCTTGAAGTTGGCGATGGCCTGCTCGGCTATGATGGCCTTCGAGAAAGGAATGCGCTTGCGCTGGCTCTCGAAGTAATCCGACACCACCTGGTTCATGCCTCGCTTCTGGAGGTAGACCTTGGTCGGCTGCGGCACGATGAGGTCGGGGTCAACCTCCTTCTGCGTCTCGTAGAGCGAGTTGGCGAGAATCACGCACTCCGAATCCTTAGGAATATCAGGAATGGTGCAGAACTCGTCGGTCGCACTCACACGCGGTCCATTCACCGCACGCACCACCGGATTGTTCGTAGTCGGGTCATAACCCGTCACGAAGAGCATGAGGTCTTTTCCGGGAGTCTCCTCGCGTCCGGTCTCGTCATAGCCGTTCACGCCACGCACAAGCAGCGTGGAATAAGGACGAGGAATCGTCTGGTCGCAGGCACGGAGCGGAAGCACGGCCTGCATCTGACCGCTCGCGTCAACAGGCTGGGTGAGCACAACGGAGCTGCGGGCCTCGTCGATCATGAAATGCTCCACCTCCGGGCTGTTCACCTTCACGCGCTTTGCCTTGAGCATGAGGTTCATCAGCGGAGTGTCGTCGCTGTTGAAGCGGAACAGTTCCTCATCGATGTCACTCTCTATGAAATTACCGGCGGCCACACCACCCGTCACCTCGGCTGCCGCCGAAACAGTTGCTGCCTCACCGGGCACCTGTGTCATCTTGCCCGAAGTTCCGGGCACTGCATTGATAGTCATCTCTGCCATAATCTTTCAGTTTAACAGTTAAATATAAAGCAATTAAAATTGTAAATCCAATAGTCACCCACCCCCAAACCCGAATGTCTAAAGCCTAAACTCTAAAACCTAAACTCTAAAGCCTAAAACCTAAACTCTAAAACCTAAAACCTAAAACCTAAAGCCTAATAAACCTCCCTCGCCAGATCAAAGATACTCGGTGCCCGGTTTCCGACATCGCCTCCACCGCTGCCCGGATGCGGCACGCCGTCCCCATCCTCCTCGATGGTCATCAGCTCGTCGATGCTTGCGTTCCTACCGCGCACCTCTCCTGCAAGCTCCGCCTCCTCCACAGCGCGGTCATAATACGCGCCCTTGGCGATCACATCAAACAGAGCATCATCATAGCTGCCACTGCGCAACGCCTCGCGCACCATCGACATCGTCCTCCTCGCGGCCTCACGTCTCTCCTCCTCCGGCACGGCATCCTCCAGCCAAGCCTCAAAAGCTACCATCGCCGAATCCTCATCGTCCGAATCTGCACCTTCCGAATCCACACCTTCCGAATCTGCACCTTCCGAATCCGCACCTTCCGGATCTGCATCCTCTTCGGTCTCGGAAACCTCATCAGTCCCATCCAATCCCTCTGCTTCAACCGGAGTCACCGCATCAGCACCCATGGTCTCACCATTCTCCTGAGTTCCAACATCTGCCTTATCAGCCTCAGTTGCCTGACTCTCCTCCGGTGTCTTTTCAACTGAATCAGCCGTCTCACTTGAATCAGCCGTTTCATCAGCAACGCCGGTTTCACTCACTACAGCGGCCGAGTCAACAAACTCCTGCTCCTCGCCGCGATTCTTCTTTCTTTTCAGCATAAACATAATCTCCTGTTTTAAAATGTTCACGCTGCAAAATTACCACCCCGCGCCCCGCCCCCACCCTTATCCATACACTAACCCACCCGTACCCTCCACACTCTTCCCGACAAAACCAATGGCAAAAACCATAACTCGCTACAACCAAGCAACTTCACAAAATTATGTTCCGGAAAAATTATTTTTGAGAAAAATAATTTTTCCGGAACATAATTTTGTACTTCAAATATTCCTTTTGCTCACACCGGATGGCCCGGGGGCGCGTAGCAGCACGTAGCTGATCTCGGAGGCTGTACGGTTCTTTTTGTCGTGGGTCATGAGACGTGCTATCTCATCTTCCGCCTCGGCTCCGAATGGCACGGGGTCGTAGTAGCGGTCAAGTATGCGGCTGCGGTAGCGTTCAACTTCTTCGGCGGGAAATCCCTCGCGGTCGCGACTCACTTCGAGGGCGTGCATCATGCCGTGGGCCACGGCCTCGCCATGGCTTACGGGATGTCCGGTCCGCGCCGCATAGGACTCGTATGCGTGTCCGGCCGTATGCCCGAAGTTGAGTATGCGCCGTAATCCCCGCTCCTTCGGGTCTATGCGAACCACCTCCTCTTTGGCCCGCGCCGCATGGAGCATGGCGCGCCCCATAAGCTCTTTGTCGTGCAGGGCATCTCCCTCCAACAGCTCGCTGTAAAGCTCCGCTTCTGTTATCAGGGCCATCTTCACAACCTCGGCAAAGCCGGAACGTATCTCGCGTTCAGGCAATGTATCCAATACCTTTGGGCAAATCACAATCCTTTCCGCCGGAGCGAACGCCCCGATTTCATTCTTGTATCCCATGAAGTCTATGCCGGTCTTTCCTCCTATGGCGGCGTCAACCGCTCCCAACAAGGTGGTCGGTACGTTCACGAAGCGTATTCCGCGCTTGAAGGTGGCGCCCACAAATCCGCCGAGGTCTGTCACCACACCGCCCCCGAGATTCACAAGCACACTGCGGCGTGTGGCTCCCGATTCTGTCAGCCACTGCCATAACGATGCTACCGTATCAAGGCTCTTGCTCCTCTCCCCGGCCTCGACCACGCGGACATTCCAATCCTCCGGAATTTCAAACAGGTTCAAGGCAGCTACATTGCTGTCGGTCAGGACAAACACCTTGTCGGCATCAAACCCGGCGGCAAGGCTCCGTAGCGTATCCCCGAGGTTGTCGGTATATGTAATTGTGCTGTCCGGGCAGTCTCCTTCCGCACAACGTGCCTTTACCAGCTCAAGCTCAAGGAACTCTGCGAAGGCGTTCATCGACGGAAATATCATGTCGGCGCCCTCACGTTCGAATGCCTCGCGGGGTATCGGCCCGGTAGTGACAGCAATGGTGAAAGCTCCCGCCGCTTTGCCTGCACGCACTCCGAGGGGGGCATTCTCCACCACTATGCAATCGCGTGCATCGGCTCCGGCTTTGGAGGCTCCCTTAAGGTATGGCTCCGGGGCAGGCTTGCCATGTACTACGTCATGGGCTGTCACGCGGCAATCCGCGCCGAAAGCTCCCGGATAGTCCCGGTCAAGCGCTTCGAGCAGGCTCGCCTGCCCGCTGCCGGTGACCAGCACACGGGTCAACCCTGCGGCTCCCAACGCGGCAAGCATCCTGTCCGCACCCGGCATCGGCAACCGCGGGCCGCTCTCTTTGAAGTAGCGGCTCTTGATGGCATACAGTTCCTTCGAACGCTCCGGGTCGCAGTCGTGGCCGAAAGCTCTGCGGAACAGCAGGTCTATCGTCGCCGCTCCGGTCATACCTTCATAAAGATAGAACTCCTCGCGGGTGCATTCCACGCCCACTCCATCCATCATCCGCTTCCATGCCAAGGTGTGCCCCGGCATGGAGTCATAGAGCACGCCATCCATGTCAATCAACGCGGCTCTTCTCCCTTCAAAAATATTTCTCATAACTTGAAAACGTCAAAATACACGTTTTTTGTAATTTTTTAGTAATTTTGCAGTCATGAAAAGAATCCCAACCCTCGTCGCAGGTCTCGCTTCGCTCCTGCTGCTGCTTCCCTCATGCTCGGGAAAGCGTAACGTGGACCCTTTCGATACCATCGGAAGCCACCCCGCGCCGTGGGACCTTATAGATGAGGGAGGTCAGCCGTCACGAGCCGATGTGCCTGAGACGGCGGTGATTTCAGACGCGGCTCTGCTCGCAGACCCGCAGGTCTCCGACAGTCTCGCACGGACAAAGGCCGCCTCGATGTCTCGCTACAACCGCATCGGACGGCTGCATGAGGTGTTCAACGACTCGAACAAGTATCAGTACGCGGCCGGAGAGCGTATCGGCATCGAACCGATTTCCGGACTTGCGGGCGCGTATTTCACCAGCCGACCGCTGGTGAAGATAGCCACTTGCCGCTGGTACGACCTCGACACGCTGACCCACTCCATGCCCTATCTCGTGCCCGAGGCCGCTCAGCTGCTTGAGACCATCGGCCGCAATTTCGAGGACTCGCTCCGCACCCACAACGCCTCCGGCCACAAGTTCCGCGTGACAAGTGTGCTCCGCACCGCCCACTCGGTCAAGAAGCTCCGCCGCGTTAACCGCAACGCCACCGACTCCTCTACCCACCAGCTCGGCACAACGTTCGACATCTCGTATGCACATTTCAACAACGACGGCCGCTCTCCGCAGGTCAGCGACGAACAGTTGAAATACATCCTGGCCGAGGTGCTCTACGACCTCCGCCGGCAGAACAAATGCCTCGTGAAGTTCGAACGCAAGTCGCCATGTTTCCATATTACGGCCACCGGGCTATAACTTTTGGCTCTCCCGATTGTTATAATAACGTATGCGGACCAATCGAATCGCAGTATAAACAGAATAGTCAGAAATTACTGATGTATATAAACCCAATTTCATTATGGATAAATTAAGTTATGCATGGGGTCTCGCAATGGGACGCCAGTTGCAGGGCATGGGCATGAACGAGCTCAATGTCGAGGATTTCAAGGATGGTGTCAAGAGCGTTTTCGACGGTACTGACCCCGCCGTCAGCCCCGAAGAGGCTCAGAAAATGATACAGGACTATCTCAACGACCTCCAGAAGAAGGCCGAGGAGTCTGCCAAGGCTGCCGGCAAGCAGTTCCTTGAGGAGAACAAGAAGAACGCCGACGTGCGCGAGACCGCTTCAGGTCTCCAGTATGTAGTCGAGAAGGAGGGCGAGGGCGCTCAGCCTACCGCCGAGGATGAGGTGACCGTACACTACACCGGTCGTCTGCTTGACGGAACTGTGTTCGACTCAAGCGTGAACCGTGGCGAACCCGCTACTTTCCCGCTCAACCGCGTGATTCCGGGCTGGACCGAGGGCGTGCAGCTCATGAAGGAGGGCGCGAAGTACACATTCTTCATCCCCTCTGACCTCGCTTACGGTCCCCAGGGTATCCCCGGAGCAATCCCGCCCCACTCAACCCTCATCTTCGAGGTCGAGCTTATCAAGGTCGTTAAAAAGTAAATCACAGTCAATACAGTCATGAAGAAATTCAAAGTACTGGTTGCAGGCATCGTGGCCGTCAGCGCGGCTCTCTCGATGGCTTCCTGCTCCTCTTCCAACAAGTCGGGTGCCGACACCGTAGACACTCCTGTCATGGCCGACACCGACCAGGAACTCACCCCGGCACCGCAGGACTCGCTGGCGGCTCTGTTCACCAACCCAGCCAAGGCTTCTGAGGTCGCTACCGACTCGACCTACGCCACCACGGCTTCGGGTCTGAAGTACATGATTCTCCGCGAGGGTGACGGCAAAAGCCCCAAGGCCACCGATCAGGTGACCGTACATTACCGGGGACAGCTCACCGACGGCACCGAGTTCGATTCAAGCTACACACGCGGTGAACCGGCGGCTTTCCCGCTCAACCGCGTGATTCCGGGCTGGACCGAGGGTCTTCAGCTCATGAAGGAGAATGGCAAGGCTGTGTTCTACATTCCCTCGAAGCTCGCTTATGGCGAGCAGGGTGCGCCGGGTGCTATCCCGCCCAACGCAGACCTGATTTTCACAGTTGAACTCATCAAGGTAAACTGATCTGATGAAAAGACATATCAACAAGACAATCGCCGCGGCTGCCGTCGCGACGATTGTCGTATCTTTATCTCTGCTCCCTTCGTGCAAGGGTCGCCGCATGTCAGACATGGTTCCGACCGGCGACACTGTCGAGGTCGAGGTTGGTCACATGACTGATTCGGCCGATATTGCTCCCGCCGCTCCTGTCGCCCCCGAAGCTCCGGAGGCTCCGGCCGAGGATGGCACGGTGACTGTAGCCGATTCCGCTATCGTACCGTCAGTCTGACCGGATCCCGGCAAGGCCCGGCTATCACTTCTCTTAACGTACAACAACTATCTTTTTCTCAACACAACACACCTATCACTCCGATGAAATCAATTTTTTCCACTCTCTTCGCCTCGGCTCTCGTCATTCTCTCTTCGTGTGGCCAGAATAAAGGTGCCGATCTGTCTGACATCTCCAACCCTACGGCCGGAGACTCGATGATGTATTATTTCGGCCAGGTCCGCGCTCATGAGTATCTTGAGGATGCCAACGCCGACACCACTCTCCGCAGTCAGGAACAGCGGGAGAAATATCTTGAGGGCATCCGCAAGGGCATGGCAGCCATCCGCGATGACAAGGATGAGGATACCTACAACCGTGGGGTGCGCGTCGGCACGAGAATGGCTTACAACATCCTTGAATTCGAGAAGGTATACGGCATCGAACTCGACGAGGAAGTGCTGCTCGCAAGTATCGAGAAGGGTCTGTTCAGTGGCGGGGACATTCCGGAACTGGACTACCAGAAGAAGTTCTACGCCATTCTCGGTGAACTCAAACTGCGCGCCCGCGCCAAAGACCGGGAGAAGTCGCAGATATCTCTGATTGAGGAAGCACGCGAGAGAAATCTCTCGAAGCTCTACGACAATCTCTATTACCGCGTCACACGCAAGGGAACGGGGCCTTACGCCCACCACGGCGACGCCATTTATGTGGCCGTGTCATACCAGCGTGCGAACGGTGAGGACATCGGTATGCCGTCGCCCGAAATGGTCACCCTCGGCGCTCCGGGTGTGCCCGAAGTGCTCAACCGCGCTTATTCGAGGCTCACTAAAGGTTCTTCAGCCATATTCGCCACAACTGCCGACGCGGTGTTCGCCTCGCGCTCGGAAATCATGGGCATGAAGCCCTCCGAGGTCATGATCATGACAATCACGCTCAATGATATCGTGTCGAACCTCGACGAGGACCCTGTGGCCAACGCAGACTCGGTGTCTATGCCCGACTGAGGCTTTCACGAGGTTTCTCCGGCATTGACCGCAGCAACTGCTGCCGCGCGTCGCATAATCTGTAAAACGTTCTTATCATGTACGTAAAACCAAAGAAAAATCTCGGCCAGCATTTTCTCAACGATGAGAATATCGCCGCCGACATCGCAGCCACAATATCGCCCGAGGCTCTGAAGGAGCACCCGGAATGGGCTTCGCTGCCTATACTGGAGGTCGGTCCGGGAATGGGGGTGCTCTCGAAGTACCTCATTGAATCGGGCCGCGAGGTGACGGCTGTTGAACTCGACACGGAGTCTGTGTCTTTCCTCGCCAAGGTCTACCCCTCGCTCAGGGTCATCGAGGCCGACTTCCTGCGCCTTGACCTGCATGAAGTATATGACGGCCCGTTCGCGCTCATCGGCAATTATCCATACAACATCTCGTCGCAGATTTTCTTCAAGGTGCTCGACAACATCGACATGATTCCGGTTGTGTCGGGAATGCTCCAGAAGGAGGTCGCCGAACGTATCTGCTCTAAGCCCGGCTCGAAGGTCTACGGTATTCTGTCCGTCCTGCTCCAGGCATGGTATGATTGCGAGTATCTTTTCAATGTAGAGCCTCATGTGTTCACGCCGCCGCCGAAGGTACGCAGCGGTGTGCTACGCCTCACCCGCAACTCGCGCACCGACCTTGGCTGCGACCCGGTTTTCTTCAAGAAAGTCGTCAAGACAGCCTTCGGTCAACGCCGCAAGACCCTGCGCAACTCCCTCTCCCCAATGATGCAACCCGGATGCGCCGCCCTCCAGTCGCGATTCATGTCCGAACGCCCCGAACGGCTCTCCGTCGATGATTTCATCGAACTCACAAACCTTATAAAGGGCTGAATATAAGTCCTGCTTGAAGGTAATCTTATAAAACAACCGAACTAACAACTTTTTTCGCAGTATTATCTGTAATGAGAACGCTTGGCAACATTCTCCTCCTCTCTCTCGTTTGCTCTCTCCCCTTTTTCTCGGCAAAGGCCGATGATTCAAAGAAATTCAAGGTGTCTCCGACGGGACGCGCTCTGTTCGACGCCGCCGCATATCTGCCGCAGGATGACGATTTCAAACCGGGCGTGGCTGTTCCTGACGTGCGTCTCGGTGCTAAGGCCACTTTCGGTGATTTCGAGGCGCGTGCGGATGTTTCTTACCGGTTCGGCAAGCTCTACCCCGCCGACATCTACCTGCAATGGAACATCAACGACAAGTCTTTCCTTAAGGGTGGCTTCTTCGTCCATCAGTTCGGTCTCCAGAGCGCGACCGGGGCTTCTGACAAAATCAGCATGGAGGAACCGATTGCACAGACGGCTTTCGGCGAGAACCGCCTGCTCGGTGCGATGTATGTCTACCGCAACAAGGCAATCCACTTCGCCGGATCGCTCTACGCCCAGAGCGATGCGATGACCAAACATGCCAATGAACTCGGCCGCACAGGTGTCGGTGCGCTGGCTCGTTTCGCATGGCACCCCATGACCGAGTCAGGCAACATATTCCAGATCGGCACATCGGCGCTGATTCAGACCGCCGCCTTCAACGGCGACACCGGGAATCCGGTCTCGGTTTTCAAGGCACAGTTCCCCACAAAGGTCTCTGACGTGAACTGCATCTCGGCTTCGGTCGACCATGTCAAATCCATTTTCAAGATTTCGCCCGAAGTGCTCTGGTCAAAGGGCCGCGTGGCAGCCGAGGGACAGTTCTATTATCTTAACACCGCCCGCAAGGATGGACTCGGCTCGTTCGACGGTCTCGGCTGCTATGTCATGACCCGCGTGCTGCTGAACCGCGGCGCGAAGTACTCCTACTCCCCGTGGACAGGCTACCTCGCCATCCCGTCTGCCAAGAGTCTTGAGCTGGTGGCCGGATACAGCTACGCCGACCTTAACGACTCCGGTGTCGGCATCTTCGGAGGAAAGGCCAACAGTGCCTCGCTCACTTTCAATTATTATATCCACAAGTATGTCACCTGGCGTGTGAACTACTCCTACACCAACCGTCCGGAGGCCCCGGGACTCCCCGCCCGCCATGCCAACATATTCCAGACCCGCATCCAATTTCTTTTCTAAGAAATTTTTATTACCTTTGCAATTCTAAGGCCTAAAGCCTAAAACCTAAGCTCTAAAGCCTAAAATGAAACCTGAAATGAAGAATATTCTCATCACCGGCGGTGCCGGTTTCATCGGTTCGCACGTCGTGCGACTTTTCGTAAACAAGTATCCCGAATACAACATCGTAAATCTCGACAAACTGACTTACGCCGGAAATCTCGCCAATCTCCGCGACATAGAAGACCGTCCGAACTACAAGTTCGTGCGCGCCGACATCTGCGATTACGACGAGATGCGCCGCATTATCGAGGAGAATCAGATTGACGGCATAATCCACCTTGCCGCCGAGAGCCATGTGGACCGCTCTATTCTCGACCCGTTCACTTTCGCCCGCACAAACGTGATGGGCACGCTCGCGCTGCTTCAGGCCGCAAAACTCTACTGGGAGTCGCGTCCCGAAGGTTTCGAGGGCAAGCTCTTCTACCATATCTCGACCGACGAGGTCTACGGCGCGCTCGAACTAACCGACCCTGAAGGAATCGAGTCTCCGTTCACCACAACGGCTTCATCTTCGGAGCATCACCTGGCTTTCGGCCGTGAGTTCTTCCTTGAGACTACCAAATACAATCCTCATTCACCATACTCGGCCTCGAAGGCATCGAGCGACCACTTCGTGCGAGCATACCACGACACTTACGGAATGCCGACTCTCGTCACGAACTGCTCGAACAACTACGGTCCCTACCAGTTCCCCGAGAAGCTGATTCCGCTCTTCATCAACAATATCCGCAAGCGCAAGCCGCTGCCCGTATATGGCAAGGGTGAAAACGTGCGCGACTGGCTCTTTGTCGAGGACCACGCACGCGCCATCGACCTCATTTTCCACAAGGGCAAACCGGCGCAGACCTACAACATCGGCGGTTTCAACGAATGGAAGAACATCGACCTCATCCGCGTGATTATCAAGACGGTTGACCGCCTGCTCGGCAACCCCGAAGGTTATTCCGACGAACTGATCACCTACGTCACCGACCGCAAGGGACACGACATGCGCTATGCCATCGACTCGCGCAAGCTCCAGGCCGAACTCGGCTGGGAACCGAGCCTCCAGTTCGAGGAAGGCATCGAGAAGACCGTCCGCTGGTACCTCGACAACCAGGAATGGATTGACAACATCACCTCCGGCGACTACGAGAAGTACTACGACAACATGTACTCCAACCGCTGACCCACCTCCGGGCTCCGGCTCCCCTCCCCGGAGCAGTGTGAGGGCGGAAGCCCGAAAACCGGGTCCCGCCCCCGCCGCGCCCCGTAGCAGTGTGAGGCCGGAAGCCCGAAAACCAGGTCCCGCCCCCGCCCGTAGCAGTGTGAGGGCGGAAGCCCGAAAACCAGGTCCGCCCCGCCCAGGAGCTGTGTGAGGGCGGAAGCCCGAAAACCCGGGTCCCAACCGTAGGGACGCACGCCCCGTGCGTCCGCCCCCCTTAAAAACCTTAAAGACCTTAAGAACCTTAACCACCTTCCCCCACTTAAGGCCCCCTTACCCCAACAAATAGAAAAAGGTCGACTCCCGTCGACCTAATTTCTTAATTAAAACAACAATAACAACTTTTTCAGAACGCTTATAGCAGTATAACCTTATATCATTTTAGATATGTTTTTCAAACCTTACGTCATTATAACATGGCAACTTGAAAAAAGGTTTGCTGCCCGCGAAAAATTTTTCAAAAAAATTTCAAAAAAAAATTTCTCTCCCCGATGAAAGAACTGATTAACAAGTATGTATGGATTGTCGACACCTTGTCGAGATATGACCGCCTCACCCGCTCGGAGATAAACGAACTCTGGAAACGCTCCGCATATGGCGACGGAAACGAGATGCCCCAGCGCACTTTCTATTACTACCGCCGTGGCATTGAGGAGAACTTCCATATCGACATTCTCTGCGACAAGCAAGGCCGCTATTACATCGACCCCGGACAGCGCAAGCAGAACCGTGCCGTCACCAACTGGCTCCTCGAATCATATGCCGCCAACTCCGCAATGAAGGAATCGGCCATACCGACCGACCGCGTCTCGGTCGAGGACGTGCCCTCCGCCCGCGAGTTCCTGCCGATGGTGCTCGGTGCTATCGGCGACTCCTCCAAACTCCGGTTCACCTATGCCGGATTCTCCCGCACGTTGCCCGAGAAGGACATCGTGTTCCATCCCTATTTCGTGAAGCGTTACAAGCAGCGGTGGTACATGATCGGTCTCAAGGAAAAGTCTAACGACATACGCACCTACGCGCTCGACCGCGTGAAGGAGATGACAACGGTCAAGGGCAATTTCGAGATGCCCGACATCACCCCGGAACCCTTCTTCTCAAACCTCATCGGCATAACCGACTCGAAGGGTCAGGTGCGCGACGTGCGGATAATGACCACCCCCATGCAGGCCAAGTATTTCCGCGCCCTCCCCTTCCACGCCTCGCAGCAGGAGACTATCCACGACAAGTACTCAATCTTCACATACCGCCTCAAGCTCAATTATGAGCTGGTGCATGAGCTTCTGAGCTTCGGCAACTCGCTCAAGGTTCTCGCGCCACCCGAACTGGTGACGATGGTCACCAACGAGCTCCGGCGCACTCTCTCGCTCTACGATTCTCCCGACACCCTCCCCTCATGACCCTTCGCGCATCCGGGGGGCAACAATACAACCCTCCCGCGCGTTTCAACTATGAATATAAACAATACTTGAAAAAATGTCCGACTCAAACTTCATAGATTACGTCAAGATTCTCTGCCGCAGCGGCAAGGGCGGCGCAGGCAGCCGTCATTATCATCGTGCCAAATATATCCCCAAGGGTGGACCCGACGGTGGCGACGGTGGCCGTGGCGGTCACATCATCCTGCGCGGCAACGGCCATATGTGGACGCTGCTGCCGCTCCGCTTCCAGCGTCACGTCTTCGCTACCGACGGCGAGAGCGGTGGCGCGGGTCGCAGCCACGGGCGCGACGGCGAGGACCGCGTGATCGAGGTGCCGGTCGGGACCGCAGTCTTCGACGCGGAGACAGGCGACTTCCTCTGCGAGATTACCGAGGACGGACAGGAAATCAACCTGCTCCGGGGCGGCAAGGGCGGACTCGGCAACTGCCATTTCGCCACCTCCACCAACCGTGCCCCGCGCTACGCACAACCCGGCCTCCCCGCCATCGAGAAGGCCGTGGTGCTTGAGCTGAAACTGCTCGGCGACGTGGGTCTCGTCGGCTTCCCCAACGCGGGCAAGTCAACCCTCCTCTCCGCACTGTCGGCTGCGAAACCGAAGATTGCCGACTACCCCTTCACCACTATGGAACCCTCGCTGGGCATTGTCGATTACCGTGGCTCGCAGTCATTCGTAATGGCCGACATTCCCGGCATCATCGAGGGTGCTTCCGAAGGCAAGGGTCTCGGACTCCGCTTCCTCCGCCATATCGAGCGCAACGCCGTGCTGCTGTTCATGGTGCCGGCTGACTCCGACGACATCAAGGCTGATTACGAGGTACTTCTCCGTGAGCTCCACGAGTTCAACCCCGAGCTTTCAGACAAGAGCCGCGTGCTCGCCATATCCAAGTCCGACATGCTCGACGACGAACTGCGCGAGGAGATTGCCAAGACACTCCCCGACGACCTTCCCACCGTGTTCATCTCGGCAGTGACAGGTCAGGGACTCACCGAACTGAAGGACATTCTCTGGCGCGAGATCAACTCGGAAGAGAATAAGAACAACTTCACCATCACCCACCGCAAGCTCGACCGCCGCCACCGCGTCGAGGAGGAAGACAACTTCATCTTCGAGCAGGAGGAACCGGAAGACGACGAGCTCCGCCTCGAAACCGACCAGGACTGGGAAGACGAATTCTGGGACGAAGAAACCTCCGTCAACAACTGACACCCCCAGCTCCCCACCCAATCAGCACCCACCCTCTCCTCCCCGGGTCTGATTATTTGTCCAAGCGCAGAGCTTCAGCTCCCCACCCAATCAGCACCCACCCTCCCCATCAGTGTGCTAAAAAAGAAGCTACAACAACAACTTTCAAAGTGGAAATAAACCTGAACAAGATAATCCGCTCGCGTGTGGGCGGCTGGAAAGGCCGCCTCATTCCGGGCTTCCTCATCTCCGCTCTCGAACGTCTCATCCATCAGGATGAGCTCAACGCCACCCTTGTGGCCACGGCTCCGGCCGAAGGCACGGCTTTTGCCGAGGCCCTTTACCGTCATTTCAACCTCAGCCTCGAAGTGCGCGGCCTTGAGAACATTCCGGATGAAGGCCGCTTCATATTCGCTTCAAACCACCCGCTCGGTGGCCTCGACGGCATCGGGCTGATAAAGGTGCTCGGCGGCAAGTATGGCGACGACGGCGTGCGCTTCCTCGTCAACGACATGCTCATGAACGTCGAGCCGCTGCGCCCGGTTTTCCTCCCCATCAACAAATACGGCTCGCAGGGACGCGCCGCGGCCGCCGCCATCCAGGCGGCCTATGCCTCCGACGTACAGATGCTCGTCTTCCCCGCCGGGCTCGTGTCGCGACTCCGTCCCGACGGCAGGATTGAAGACCTCGTATGGCAGAAATCCTTCATCCAGAAGGCCATCGAGCACAAGCGCGACATCATACCCGTACACTTCGAAGGGCTCAACCGCGCCCGTTTCTACAAGACCGCCTACTGGCGCAAACGCCTCGGGCTGAAGGTCAACATCGAGCAGGCCATGCTCCCCGCCGAGCTGTGCGCCGCCCGCGACAACCACTACCGCGTCACCTTCGGCAAGCCCGTCAGCTGGCAGGAGCTGTCCGACCGCCTCGCAGCCGGCGCCACCCCCCTCCACCTCGCCGCCGACCTCCGCACCGCCACCTACTCCCTCTGACCTCTTTTTTGTCCAAGTGTGAGGGCAAAGCCCGAAAAATTTGCGTATTCACACATTTCTGACTAAATTTGCAGTCGGTTTACTATGTCCGCGCCCGCACAACCCCCGCAGCCCCCTCTCCCGGCTCACGGTCTCCCCTCCCGCCGCGCCATAGCGTACTGTAATCATAATACTTAAGAAAGTGGATACCAAGTACATTTTTGTAACCGGAGGAGTCGTCTCCTCGCTCGGAAAGGGCATCATCTCAAGTTCACTCGCACGCCTCCTGCTCAGCCGTGGCTACCGGGTGACTATCCAGAAGTTCGACCCCTACATCAACATCGACCCCGGAACCCTCAACCCCTACGAGCATGGTGAGTGCTACGTGACCGACGACGGCCATGAAGCCGACCTCGACCTCGGTCATTACGAACGCTTCACCAACATCCGCACCTCCCGTGCAAACAATGTCACCACAGGGCGCATCTACCAGACGGTCATCGACAAGGAGCGCCGCGGAGACTATCTCGGCAAGACCGTACAGATCATCCCCCACATCACCGACGAAATCAAACGCAATGTCAAGCTGCTCGGCAAGACCGGCAACTACGACTTCGTGATCACCGAGATCGGCGGCACCGTCGGCGACATCGAGTCAACCCCTTTCCTTGAGGCTGTCCGTCAGCTCAAGTGGGAACTGGGCCGCGACGCGCTCTTCATCCACCTTACTTACGTTCCCTACCTCCACGCCGCCAAGGAGCTGAAAACCAAACCCACCCAGCACTCGGTCAAGATGCTCCAGAGCGTCGGAATCCAGCCCGACATCCTCGTGCTCCGCACCGAGAAGGAGATTCCCTCCGCCATGCTCCGCAAGGTCGGCCAGTTCTGCAACGTCGCTCCGGAGGCCGTGATACAGAGCATCGACCAGCCAACCATATATCAGGTACCGCTCCGTATGCACGAGCAGCATCTCGACGAGATTGTGATACGCCTCACAGGTGCTGACCCGACACCCGAACCGGACCTGACCCGCTGGAACACATTCCTCCACAAGCTCGCCAACGCAGAGAAAGTCGTCACAATCGGCCTCGTCGGCAAGTATGTCGAGCTTCAGGATGCCTACAAGTCCATCAGCGAGAGCCTCATGCAGGCCGCAACTTATCTCGACCACAAGGTCAATATCGTCTACATCCATTCCGAGAAGCTCACCGAGGCCGATGTCGAGGAAAAACTCTCGGGCATGGATGGCGTGGTGATTGCCCCCGGCTTCGGCCAGCGTGGCATAGAGGGCAAGTTCGTGGCGCTCAAGTGGTGCCGCGAGCATGACATACCGACATTCGGCATCTGCCTCGGCATGCAGTGCATGGTCATCGAGTTCGCCCGCAACGTGCTCGGCCTCACCGATGCCAACTCAACCGAGATGGACACCAAGACTCCCCACAACGTCATCGACCTCATGGAGGAGCAGAAATCAATATCCAACATGGGCGGCACGATGCGTCTCGGCGCATACAAGTGCTCCCTGCGCCACGGCTCGCGTGTGGCCGAGGCATACGGTCAGGAGGAGATTATGGAACGCCACCGCCACCGTTTCGAGTTCAACGACGACTACCGCGACCGCTTCGAGCAGGCGGGCATGATGTGCGTCGGCGAGAACCCCGAGACTCATCTGGTGGAGGTCGTCGAGATTCCGGAAAAACGATGGTTCATCGGCACCCAGTACCATCCGGAATACCGCTCGACCGTGCTCGAACCCAACCCGATTTTCCTGTCGTTCGTCAAGGCGGCGATTGCCCTCTCCGACGAACGCGGCAAATAAACCCAGACAACAACAACCCGACTCTAACATTCACAAATGGACAAGAACACCCTCAACGGCCTGCTTCTGATGTTCGCGGTCTTCGCCCTCTTCATGTGGCTGACACCCAAGGAGCAGAACCAGCCCGCCGCTGAAAGCCCCGATGTCGCTACCGAGACTCCGGTCGCAACTACTGTCGATGCCCTCTCGCCCACCGAGAAGGAATGGCTCGTGCAGAACATCGCCGCTCACGGCTCAATGCAGATTACCGCCGACAGCACCCGAGTGTACACTCTCAACCAGGACGGCATGAACCTCACTCTCCGTGGCGACTCCGTAACAGGCACAGTAACGGTCAACGGCCGCAACCTGACATGGGCAGACGTGGCCGCCGGCGACCTCTCCAAGATGACTGTCGCCGAACAGCGCAAGGCGATCGAGACCGTGCGCACAGCCTCCGTATCGCTCGGCAAGTATGGCAAGTTCGCTCAGTTCCTCAGCGGAACACCGCAGACTGTCAAACTCGACAACGACGTGCTCTCGCTTGAGCTCAACACCAAATCCGGCTCGATAACCCGCGCCGAGCTCAAGAAGTACGACACCGAATATTCGGCCGACGAGACCAAGAAGACCAAGCGCAAGGTGGTGATGTTCGAAGGCGACAAGAATACTTTCAACTTCCAGCTCCCCCTCCCGCAGCCCATCGAGACCGCCGACCTATATTTCACTCCCACCATGGTCAACGACTCAACTGTCCGCATGGCTCTCCAGCTTGCCGACGACGCATACTGGGGCATCGAGTACACGCTGCCGCGTGGCGAGTCGTATGTGGTGCGCATGAAGGTTGTCCAGAAGAACATGGCCGCTCTCGTGCAGTCTAACAACCGCAACCTCGGTTTCTCATGGACCCAGGACCTGCACCGTCAGGAACAGGGCCGCATGTTCGAGGAGCGCAACTCCGGACTTTTCTACAAGTTCGCCGGCGGCTCTGTCGAGAACCTCAACGAGAACAAGGATGATTCCGAGGAACGCAAGGCAAAAATCAAATGGATTGCGTTCAAGAACCAGTTCTTCTCAACTGTGATGATTGCCGACCGTCCGTTCAACACGGCCGATTTCAAGTCTACCGTGCTGCAAGGCTCCGACTATCTGAAGAGCTTCGAGGCCCAGGCCGTGAGCAACGACTACGACTGGAACTCGGAGAACCCCGTGAACTTCTCCCTCTTCATCGGTCCCAACCTCTACCCGCTCCTCTCAAGTCTCGACGACTCGATCCAGACTGACGAGGACCTGAAGATGACCCGACTCGTGCCCCTCGGCTGGACTCTCTTCCGCTGGATCAACACCGGCATAGTTATTCCGGTGTTCACGTTCCTCGGCAAGTTCATCTCCAACTACGGCATAATCATTCTTCTGCTCACTCTCTTCATCAAGCTGATTCTCTTCCCGCTCACATACAAGTCGTACCGCAGCCAGGCCGTCATGCGCGTGCTCGCACCCGACATCAAGGCCATCAACGACAAGTATCCCGGCACAGAGAACGCCATGATACGTCAGCAGAAGACAATGGCACTCTACTCACAGGCCGGAGCGAACCCGATGTCAGGCTGTCTCCCCATGTTGCTCCAGATGCCGGTGCTCATCGCCATGTTCGCATTCTTCCCCTCATGTATCGAGCTGCGCGGCCAGAGCTTCCTCTGGGCACATGACCTCTCGGCTCCCGATGCAATCATCTCCTGGAGCGGAAACATTCCGATCATCACCAAATATTTCGGTAACCACATCTCGCTCTTCTGTCTGCTCATGACGGCGACCAACATCATCTACACCTACCTCAACACCCAGAACCAGGCAAACACCATGCCCGGCATGAAGTGGATGATGTACCTGATGCCTGTCTTCTTCATGGTCTTCTTCAACAACTATGCCGCAGGCCTCTCCTACTACTACTTCCTGTCACTCCTCATCACAATCGTGCAGACCTACGCGTTCCGCTTCGTCATCAAGGACGAGACCGTACGCGCCCGCATGAAGGAGAACGCCAAGAAGCCCAAGAAAAAATCCGGCTTCATGGCACGTCTTGAGGAGATGCAGAAACAGCAGCAGGCCATGCTCCGCGAGCAGCAGAAACAGCAGGGCAAACGCCGTTGACCTGTACCCGCACCAGACCATCGCCGATTTGACGGACTAAAGATGAAACAGATCCGTGCCATAAGGATACTGATGGCTGCGCTATTCTTCATAGCAGCCTCTGCGTGCCTCATATTAGGCCCGCAGGTGCATCCTATGGCCCGCGCCGCCCGCAGTCTGCAGATTACACTGTCGGCAGCGGCCTCTACCATGGGAGTCACACTTGTGTGGCTCCTTATCACTTTTATCTTCGGACGCATATACTGCGCCGCCGTCTGTCCGGTCGGTACATTCTCGGATCTCTTCTTCCGGCTCCGCCGCAAGATTCCCCGGCTCAACAAGCCATTCTCCTACCGCCACCGCTCCAAATGGCCGGTACACATACTCTGGATCTACCTGCTGTGCATTCTCGCCGGGGTCGTGGTTGTGCCCTTCATAATCGAGCCATGGAACATGGCCCGCAACATGGCCACCGCCGCCAACCCGCAGCTGATTGACAGCACATGGGCTACCATCGGCCGGGGTGCGGCAACAGGCATAGCCGTCGGAGTGCTGTCGGCCATCCTGCTCATCCTCTGCGGGCTTTCCTACGGACGCTCATTCTGCACCCGTTTCTGTCCGCTCGGCACAATACTCGGCTTCGTGCAGGAACGTTCTATCATGCACATCGAGATTGACCCCGACAAATGTATCAGCTGCGGCCGATGCGAAGACAACTGCCGGGCACAATGCATAAAAGTAGTGAGCCGCTACATCGACTCCTCGCGCTGCACGCGCTGCTTCGACTGCGTGGCCGACTGCCCCGCCGGGGCCATCCGCTACCAGCTCAACCGCAACCGCCGCCCCGCCTCCCCCCTCATGCGCAAAGCCCGCAACCACCACTGATCCCCTTAAAGTCCTTAAACCCCTTAAGAACCTTAAGCACCTTTCCCCCACAAGAAAATGAAACAATACCAAGACCTTCTCCGCCACATCCTCGCCAACGGCATCCGCAAGGAAGACCGCACCGGCACCGGCACCATATCAACTTTCGGCTACCAGATGCGCTTCGACCTCCGCGAAGGCTTCCCGCTCGTAACGACAAAAAAAGTACACCTCAAGAGCATAATCTACGAACTCCTCTGGTTCCTCAAAGGCGACACCAACGTACACTACCTTCAGGAACACGGAGTGCGAATCTGGAACGAATGGGCCGACGAAGACGGCTCTCTCGGCCACATATATGGCTTCCAATGGCGTTCATGGCCCGGCTACGACGGAGAGTCCATCGACCAGATCAAACAGGCCGTACACGACATAAAACACAATCCCGACTCACGCCGCATAATCGTCAGCGCATGGAACGTCGCCGACCTCGGCCGCATGAACCTGCCCCCCTGCCACGCCTTCTTCCAGTTCTACGTAGCCGACGGCCGCCTTTCCTGCCAGCTCTACCAGCGAAGCGCCGACTGCTTCTTGGGCGTGCCCTTCAACATCGCCAGCTACGCCCTGCTGACAATGATGATGGCCCAGGTCTGCGGCCTTGAGCCCGGCGACTTCATCCACACCCTCGGCGACGCCCACATCTACACCAACCACCTCGACCAGGTGCGTCTCCAGCTCACCCGCGAGCCGCGCCCCTTGCCCCGCATGGAGCTCAACCCCGCCGTCACCGACCTCCTCGCCTTCACCTACGACGACTTCCGCCTCACCGCCTACGACCCCTACCCCCCCATCAAAGGCACCGTCTCCGTCTGACCACGGCCACAGGCGGTCATAGACCGTAACTGACTCACATTTCCATTGAAATTTCCCGGCAAGAAACAGCCCCGTCACATGCACTGAGAGCATCTGACGGGGCCGCTCATTATTCGCGCTCCATACGCATCCTCCTGATTCTCTTGAAATGCGTCACATACCAGTCGAAATCGGGCTTGATAAATACATACTCTTTTCCATCACTTTCAGACCTGAAAACCTTATATACACATTCCGCTGATGTCCAACCTTTACCAAAATCAAATTCCATAGGCATCAACCCGTATTTGCTGTCAATTACGGATGGTAAAGGCATAAAATAAAAGCCGTTCAATACCCGTACATTTCCTCCGGGAACCGGAGTGCCCGATTTCGAATCAACATACTTGAGTTTATCCGGAAGTATGTACTCATCCCCCATATAACGAGGTTCTCCAAAGGAAAAATAATGTCTTACATATTCCATGCCACTTGAGTTAAACTGGATATCTGGAAGATAGCCGCAAATTGCCGGGAGTTCATTCATCGTTATCACTTCTCCCCAGAACTCTCCGGAAGGCGACTGGACATACCTGGCTATCTGTTCTCTTGACAGCCTGCGGAAAACAAGCGAATAATACCCTACATAGCCGAGATGAAGATAGGCAACGCCCAGGAGCAAAATACTAAATGATATTCTCCATATGTTATACCTGAGGCCATGCACACCCATAATAATCCTGATACACATCAATGATGCCATTATAGAAATGACATTAACAAGGAACCATATTCTGCCCCAACCGAAGATACCGTATACAAGCACAACCCCTGTGACCGCCATAGCCAGACAAAACAGCAAGAATTGTCGGTTGCCCTCTGACAGCCGGTCCCTCATAAAGAACACACGGACATATAATGCCATCATAACTATAAAGGGAACCGAGTCATTTATATTAAAAAAAGCATACCATGGGGAGCGCACTATTCCGGGGCCCTGGGACATCACCCTTGAAATCATGCCGGGACAAGTTACCAGAGCCATCATCCCTCCCGCCAGTCCCACCAGTGCAGCTATAAACGGAACAGTCCTGAACCGCCTGGATATAATCATCATTATCACCAGGCTGACACTCACCGGAATTCCCACTATCTCATGCGACATGCCTGTAGCCAATCCAAGCAAAAAAAGACAGAGGGTTGGTAGCAAACCTCTCCTTACATGCCTGTCACCAAACAGCACGGTCACCATTATCATGGCCAACCAGGAAGAAAACACATAGTTCAACTGAAATACCAGACTACCGAACACATCTCTCCAAGGAAGGCCGAAAGTCCATCCGAATATAGCAATCGGAACCAACGGCGAACGCCGCCAATCCACAGAGGCAAGCCGGAAACTCATAAAGACAATGCACGCCAACATCAGCAGTACAAGCCCCGAGCCGACCCATTTCGGAAAAATAAGCAATATTGTAGCCAACAGATTTCCTAATCTCACATTATCATTCCCATAATGTTCCACCCAGGTCTCCAGAATGGCCTTAAATGGTATTCCGGCCCGGAAGACATTACCCCCATCTTCCGGAAAAACTACTCCCTGCCCATCAAACCAACCCCGCAGATGGCACATATACCAATAATCATCCGTATATTTGGGCATACCTATAAGGAAAAAGCCAATCCCGACAAGAAACAGCAATATCCACAAGCCGTTCCAGCATAACAGTCGTGAACCGGCTAAACGGAACCAACCTTTTAAATATTCCATCCTCACTTCTTCAATTGCACTTTACCTCTATTCATAATTACCGACCTTTACAGCCTTTATTTTCTTGAAATGCGACACATACCAGTCCAGATGAGGTACCAGCCATACATACCGGCGTCCATCTTTTTCAGATTTGAACTGATGCGCCAAAGTCCCCACGCCTGTATAACCTTTACCAAAATCAATAAGCAATTCCACATTATCGTTTTCCGGAATCACTCCTCCATAAACCGAGTCCAGAGGAGCATAATAGAAGCCGGACAATTCCCTTACCGCTGAACCTCCAGGCATCGCTTCCCCATCTGTCCCATCAATATACCGGAATTCTTTTGGAAAGACAGTCTCGCAATTACGCCAGTATTTCTCGCCAAACTCATAAAAACCACGCATATTGAATGTCGCCGACGTGTTGAACCTATATGCCGGGAGATAGCCACACACCCACGGCATCTGAGGCAATGTCCTGATGTCTGCAAACAGATTTGCTTTCGGATTACTGATGTGACATGCTATGGCATCCCGCTGAATCTTCCTGAACTCCAAACTGTAGTATCCTACAAATCCTATATGGATATAAACTGCGGCAAGAAGCACTCCGGACGTTATGGTGCTCCACACCTCATATCGTTTAAAATATTTTCTTCCCAACATCCGCAAAAGAACAAGAATCCCACCAAGTGAACTGACCTCGAGCCAGAAACAGGCTCTTCCCAGACGCCCGCTGTAACAGCAAATCGCAACTGCCACAAAACAATTCACACACCAGAACACCAACAATCCTGAACGCATAAGCCCCTTGATACCGATACTGACCGCTCCGAGCGTCAAGAGGACAAGCAGCAGATAGAATCCCGACACATCAAACTCTGCATTATCAAAAAACCAAGGCAGCCCCTGGGAAGTGATAAGCTCTGTCTGCCTGTAATGCATTCCCGGAACCGACATAAGCAGACAGGCACCGGCAGCGATACCCGCTATCGAAACAAACACATACGGATGCCGCCACCTCCTGTATATAATTGGCATGACTGCCAATCCGGCTGCAAACGGCACGCCTATCCCTTCATGGCAGATGCCTGTGATAAAGGCCAACAGAAACACACCTGCACATTTAAGATTCCACTCACTCTTCCCGGCACAACGGCCATCGGGATGCAGGAAAGTCAGCAATATCAACGCAACCCACGACGAAAGAATATAATTGAACTGATAATCAAGGGCCCCGAAATAATCTCGCCACGGCATCATGAACATCCAATAGAATATCACCGGAGGCACCAATGGCGATTTATGCCAATCAATATTGGATACTTTTAATACCAGTACAATCGTCCAACCTGACAACAATACCATCAATCCGGAGCCTATCCATTTAGGAAACAATAGAAAGACAGGTACCAACATGTTCGGCAATCTTATATTGTCCTCATTGTAATGTTCAACCCACGTATCAAAGATACCTTGCCATGGAATTCCGGCTGAAAAAATATTCCCTCCATTCTCCGGATACAATATTCCCTGGGTCTCAAACCACGGATACAGATGCCACATATACCAATAGTCATCATAATACTTCGGCATCCCGATGAAGAAAAATCCCATTCCGACAAGAAACAGCAATATCCACAATCCGTTCCAGCAGAACATCCCTCTCAACCTCTTCATCGCAGCGGACATATAATATTTTATTCCTGAATATTGACAGTTTAAGCTCATCTTCGATCTATTTTGATTGACTTGACATCTCCTGTATGCGATAACCACCAGTTCATATACGGCGCTATCCAGCAATATTCCTTGCCGTCTGACTTAGACTCAAAATATGCCACAAATGCATATATCGGTACTTCCCCGTTTCCAAAATCCATCTTGAGATTAACCCCTCCGGCATTATCCCGGTCTGGGATGAATTCCCGTCTGGCAAAATAGAAACCGGACAACCTCCTCAACGGACCTCCCGGAATAGAATCACCCGACATGCCATCAACATATTCCAGTTCTCGCGGAACCACAGCCAAGTCCAAATCTGTCTTAGCCAAGCCGGCTCCATAGTACCTGGGAACATACAGCATACTCTTGATATAGAATTTTTCATCCGGCAAATACCCTACCAACGGGGATAATTTACCCATAGTCAAGACTTTACCAAACACAACTGATTCTGGATTCTGGAGATATGCCTTGATATATTCTTTCTGCAACCCTCTTAAAACAAATGAATAATAGTCAACAACTGCAAAATGACAATACACAGTGCCAAGAAAGGCAACAGACAAGGCTGCACTCCACCATTTGTAATACGCCCAAGCTGAAGTCCGGTTAAAGACAATCAGCTTCATTGAAACTATTATTATCAATACATTAATAAGAAACCATATCCTGCCGGGGAAAAAACATACGTAGATCATAACCAATGACATGAGAATGGTCGCACCGATATAAATCATTACGTCCTGTCTGAATACCGCTTTAAGGCGACCCCTGACAATACTCCATGACAGCAGCACAATCATAATCGCCAACGGCACCGAATCGCGCAGATTGAACATGCGGAACCATGGTGTCCTGACCCTCGGAGGACTGGCATTGAACCGTTCCCACATGCCGGGACACGTTGCAAGAATGACAACCCCCGCGAACAATCCTGAAAGCACAATTATCGTTCTCCGGTTTCTGTAATCTTTCGAAAACAGAATGAGTGCACACACTCCTGCCATAACCGGCACACCGACAATCTCATGCGACCAGCCTGTAACCAACCCAAGCAAAAATCCGGTCGCCATTCCAAAGGCATTCCCCGGGCTCTTGTTACCGTTACACAGATACCACAAAAGAAGAAGTGCCAGCCAAGTGGAGAATACATAATTCAGCTGATAGTCAAGCACACCGAGATAATCCCGCCACGGCAATCCGAATGTCCACGCAAATATGGCAACCGGTACAATCGCTGATTTCCGCCAGTCAATACGGGCAAATCTGAAGCTCATGAAAATGATGCTTCCCATCAAGATTGTCATAAGCCCTGAGCCGACCCATTTAGGGAACATAAGGAGTATTGGTGCTATGAAATTACCAAGTCTCGCATTATCATGAAGATAATGCCAGTTCCAAGTAGCCCATATCCCGCTGACCGGAACACCTCCCTTGAATATATTGCCTCCCTGCTCAGGAGAGGATATACCCTGCGACTCGAACCACGGCTGCAGATATTCCATATACCAATAATCATCGTTATACTTGGGCATCCCGATGAAAAACAACCCTATGCCGGCAAGAAAAAGAATTATCCAGAGACAATTCCAACAACAAAGCCGCTTTAACACACAACTCCATTCTTTCATCTCCGCTAAGCACCCGTCATAAGTCCACATACGTCATCCGAATTATTATATTCTTCCTTGAAATTACACTATGAGTCTTCATTAGAAATGCCGGCACTGTCATTTTCATCACGACGTGCGGATTCCGGAAGCACCCGTATGGATCCGGATGGATTCCGGAGACCATATTTATTATTCTCGCATGGAGGGAGCAGGAATTCCCACCCTACATGGTATGTATCTATCTTTGTGAACCATACCAGAGGGGCATCAAATTCTGACAGCCAGTCGTTGTAGATCACAAATCTCTTATGTTCCACACATTCGGAAATGACATTACGACATTCCCTTGCTATTCGCACTGTATAGATGTCTGTCAGCAACAATGAGGCTACTGTCAGTGTACCTATCACCCAACAAATCAATTTATTGATAAATATATGCCCGTTGTCCAACCATTTCATTTCCCGCAGCAATAACAAGATTCCGACCGGAACAATCAGGTCATTCCACCACCCGGATCTTTCGGATCCTGTGGTTGCAAACGACAATAATATGGACGCACACGCGCTGACTGTGATGAAGACAATAAAACTATTATGCAATAGCAGCCTGAAATTAAATTTAATGCAGTATATGATTTCCAAGACAAACAGTACCAACAACAAGGGATGAAAAACTATTACAATCTTTCCGAGACGCTTAACCATATCCCACGGGGTTGCCAGATAATATAGATTGAGCGTCGAGGCTCTTTCCGTCAAACTTGGTGCTGTCATTATGTAAAATACTCCTATCACAAGTCCTGTCAGAGCCATAATGCCCTTTGCCGTCCGACACTCTCTATAGAATATCATGACTGACAGCAGTCCACTGACCATTGGCAAAGCAAAACCTTCATGCCAGGCTCCCAGAATTATTGATAACACAAATACAACAGCAGCGATATGTCCACCCTGTTTTTGCCGGTTTTTCAATATCATCAGCAGATACATCGCAATTGCACTTGGTATCAGATAATTGAACTGATGGACAAGCCCACCAAGATGAGTCGGCCACGGCATCCCGAAATACCATAATGCCACTGCCACGAGAACCAACGGGGAGTTCCGCCAATCGACATCAGATATCTTCAACCCAATGCAGACAGCATAAATCCAAGCCATGCTGCATAATCCGGAACCGATCCATTTCGGAAGAAGCAGGAACTGCATTACAATCATATTCCCGATACGCGCGGTATCATGCTCATAATGGAAACATATTGTATCAGCCATCTCCTTCCACGGCATCTCTACCTTGAATGGATTGATGCCATCGGTGATAAAAAATACATCCCTGTTCAGCAACCAATCCCCAAGATTGCTCAGATACCATTGGTCATCAGCATATTTTGGAGTGACGATAAGGAAGAAACTTATACCCACAAAATATAGAGACAACCATAAAATGCTCAAATGATACGAACAGGCAATTCCATCTCGCTTGCTCAGCCTATATCTATCCTTTCTATTTTTTACACAAGTTGACACCACTTATACCTCTCAATTTAATTTCATATACATATCCTTACCCGGATTACATATCAAGTTTCAATCCCTTCAAATCCATAATTACCGACGTAAAAAAGTGCATATATTCATTGTCTTTCTTTTCTTATCTTCCCGATTCCCCTTACTTTTCCTATATTTTCCTCCAGCTCTCTTCCTTGAATTTTTCCATAGACATATCTTGCGCTGTCTCTTTCAGCAACAAAGGGTACCAGCACAACTTCTATCTCTCTTTTAACCACATATATAAAGTCAATAGTTTCGGAATAATATACATCTCCACGTCCTTCAGGATCAAGCGTATTCAAATCAGAAGCATTCATATAATACAAACCATTGAGTATCTTCTCCTTACTCCCCGACAAGTTCAGTTCCGGAATCAACCGTTATATATCGCAGTGATTCCGGCACAATATTTATATAACCGGTGTTGTTTATTATTCCGTATTTATTATGGCTACAAGGGGGTAACAAATATTGCCATCCTCGTAAATACCTGTCTATTTTGGTAAACCAAGCCAAAGGTGCATCAAATCTTACAAACCAATCATTATATACCTGAAATTTGTTTGTTTTGATACATTCTGATATCACCTTTCGGCATTCCCGCACATTACGGACTGTATAATAATCTGTAAGCAATAATGAAAATATAGACAAACAGCCAATGACCACACAAACTGTTATGCCTATAAGGCTATACTTTTTACCGGGCCAACCGACTTCTCGCAAAGATATAAGAATCCCTACAGGAACAATCAGATCACACCACCAGCCGGAACGTTCGGAACCAGTGGTTGCAAATGAAACAAATATTGATGCTATTGCACTTGCCGTAATGAACAGGAGCAATCGGTTATTCCGGAACACTATGGAACCTCTTACCCTGTACAACACAATTTCCAGAAAAATAAGAACCAATATCAACGAATGATAGTATAGCGTTATTTTACCAAAACGCTTGACCATATCCCATAAACTTGCCATGTAATAGAGATTGAGTTGCCCGGTCCTGACACTGAAACTCGGTGCGAGCACTATCAGTGACACCCCAGCAAGCATGCCGGCAAACGCAATACAATATAAGCGGTTACGGCTCTGCTTATAACATATCATGACCATCACGATTCCTGCTATGATTGGCAAAGCAAACCCCTCATGCCATGCACCCAATATTACTGACAAAAGAAATATTTCAAGACACTGAAGCCTTGATTTCTTTGCAGTCCATGTATTCAATTTCCTTACAATATAGATTCCAATTGCACTTGGAATCAAATAATTGAACTGAAATACCAGCCCTCCCATATGATTCTGCCATGGAACTCCGAAGTACCATAAGCCGATAGCTATCGGTAGAAGAGGAGATTTCTTATAATCAATTTTAGCTAAAGCAAGACACTGCAATACTGCATAAATCCATGCCAGGCAACAGATTGATGATCCGATCCATTTTGGCATTATAAGGAAGGGCATTACTACCATATTCCCGATGCGCGCGTTATCACAGGCATAATGATAGTGTATTGTCTCGATTATCTCCTGCCATGGCATCCCTTTTTCAAAAGGATTGACTCCATCCGTTATATAGAACACATCCCTGTTAAGAAACCAATCTCCCATTTCCGACAGAAACCAATGATCATCGTTGTATTTAGGCGTAAATATTAAAAAGAACCCAATTCCCGCAAAATATAGGAACAGCCACAGAATGTTCCAATAGCATGGACCGGTAAGCCTTTCCCGCATGACATGTTTGTCTATATCTTTTCTATTTCTTACCCAAGCAGACACTTCCAATTTCTCTCAATTTAATATCATCCGAATATCATATCCGGATTATAGTTTCAATCCCTTCAAATCCATAAAATGAGACACATACCATCCCCGGTAAGGAATGAGCCACAGGTACCATTCGCCATCTTTCTCAGAACGGAACGGCACTTTCCAACAGTGACCGTCTGAATATCCGAATCCATAATCAAAAGATACAGGTATGACCATCTTGACATCTGTTTCAATATAGCCATTCCTGACATCCTTTACAAAATAGTTCCCGGATAATTCCCTGACACCCGAACCTCCTTCAACCTCAACTCCGGAATTATCCGAAACCATACGCAGCTCCTCAGGAACAATGACTGCATATTTCCTGCGGTTTTTAATATCAACCCCATAATATTGATTGAAATAGCGGGTATTGAATAAATAAAATCCGTAGGGTGGCAGGTAGCCGCATATAGCCGGCCGTGTACCTAATGACTTGTAGTCTCCGAAAAATGAATTTTCCCCCTCGGTAATAAACCACGATACCATTTTATCAAACGATGTCCGGAATCTTACCACATAAACATCCACATACGCAAGATGTAGATATACTGCCACCAATAACAATGCTGACAGTACTTTAATTCCCTTACATTGCCAGGCATTTTTTATTCCACACCAACGGTGAAGTATTCTTACAATTCCCACTACCGACATCAGTTCCATCCAGATACCGCTTCTCGCCCCGGCATCCGTACTTAGCCATATAGCGCATGAGACAAAGGAACTTACAATTGCAAAAACAAGAATTTTGTCCCGATTCTTAATTGCGGCCTTCACTCCATTCCGCAGGATGCGGTAAATACACAATGATATAAAAAATAAAAACGTCAGTACATTTATATTCATTATGAATCCATAACTGGAAAGTGGCTTAAGCTCCACGGTATAACCTACCCTGAAACTCATACCCGGTATCGTCAACAAAAGACTAATGGCAATTAGCAGACCAATCAACGACATAACCATTTCAATCCTTCTGCATGACCGGAAAAATAACAGCATTGCCACAATACCGCAGACAAAAGGCACTCCTATCCCTTCATGTGACATCCCGACCACAAAACCTAAGAGTAAATAACAGATTTCTAGTGCTACTCCGGGCGCTGACTTATCTCTAACGAGTCTCCCAAGGAGCAGCATTCCTAAGAACGTGGATAAAAGATAATTGAATTGATAGTCCAGACATCCCATATCCTCTTCCCAAGGAATACAGAAGGTCCATAGAAACAGACACAACGGAACCAATCGGGATTTAGTCCAATCAATACCCGCCAATCTGAAACTTGCGAAGACCGTATAAATCCAGCATAAAGTCATCAGCACCGAGCCTACCCATTTAGGCAACATCAGGAAGAAAGGCACTATTAAATTGCCAAGCCTTATATTGTCGGTGTAATAGCGTTCAACCCAGGTCGTCCATATTCCATCCCAAGGAATACCCGCCTTAAATATATTGCCTCCTTCCGCAGGACTGGTGAGACCCTGAGACTCAAACCATGGCCTGAGATGCACCATATACCAGTAATCATCCGTATACTTGGGCATGACAATCAACAGTATCCCAAGGCCGATAAAAAACAGCACCAGCCATAGGAAATTACGGCACAGCAACTTGTCAAGCCACTTTACATTACCTATCTTGTTGACCATCGTTTTCAAATATCATTTGCCAGCGGATCTGTCATCTGGAGCCGCCGCACTCCTTTAACTTCATAAAAGTGCTGGACAACCCAATTTCCACAAATATATATCCAGTAATATTGCCGGCCGTCAGCTCTTGACACATAGGGAAAATAGAATACCTTGTACTGTTTATAGCCGAACCCATAATCTGCCTCAAGACTCGCAAGCATCGGGATAACCTGCTTGTCGTCCGACACAGACATGAATAATCGGCCTTCATACTCCATTATATTATACGGATTCCCATTTCCGGCCAGAACCCGTCCGGATTTTTCTGTCACATATTCGAGTTCTTTCGGAATCATGCAGAATGGTTTTTCTCCATCTTTCAGATACCTGTTGATAATCAGCGGGGTTGTAGTATAGGCAAACGCATCGGGCATGTTAAGCATTATGAGCGGCAGAAATGAGCAGGTCTTCACATTACCGAAATATGCTTCACCCGGATTCTCCGCATAGGCTGCCTCGGCACCGAGCATATCATTCCGGTTCAACGTGACATAATACATATTATATCCCAAATGCAGACCAAAGAGCACTATACATACTGACGCCACGATAATTGATTTCAATCTATAAGTCACCCATGTCCTGTCATAACAATACCGCAGCAACATGATAATACCCGCTACTGCCATACAGTGCGACCACCACGTTACCCGCGATTCTGAATATGTCCTTATCATGATCAGAATGGGAATGAATCCGCTTACAAGCATAAATATAAGCAACGGATTCCTACCCCGCATGACTCCTGACCTCAGTTTTCTCAAACTCACAACAGCCAGACACACAAACGTCACATATAATATGTTTACGCAGAATTCATAGAGGCGTGATATGGATACAAGGTCCTTGCCCGAAACAACTATCCTCATTCTGGCATGCATGGATGGTGCCAGCAACATTATCGACAGCCCGGCAACGAGTCCGATACAAACGCAGTAGAAACTCCTCGTCCTGCATTTCCGGAACAACACCATGACGGCGACAAGCCCGGCAAGAATAGGGACACTGAATCCCTCATGCCACCATCCCGTCAGAAATGCTACGGCAAACAAACCGCACAGTTGCCAATTGCCCCTCTTTGATTCAGGGTTAATGAATAACCTTACAAGCAAAAATACACCTAAAGCCGACGGCAGGACATAATTGAACTGGTATACCAGCGTTGACATTCCGTTACGCCAGGGTATGAAGAATGTCCACAGAAACAGTGCCACCGGTATCAGCGGCGATTTCCTCCAGTCAATACCGGTCAGCCGGATGCTTCCGTACATGACATAAAGCCACGATAGAAACGCAAGTCCTGAACCGACCCACTTGGGAAGCAGAAGAAAGAACATGACCAACAGGTTCCCAAGACGGGCGTTATCATATGAAGTCCTGTATTTCCATGTCTCAATAATCTCTGTCCATGGCATGCCAGTCTTGAAAAGATTAACTCCGTTCTCCGGAAACATATATCCATGTTCCGTGAGCCACGGACAGAATTTCTCCAGAAACCAATAATCATCGAGCCCTTTAGGCATCGCTATCAGGAAGTAGCCTAAGCCGACGCAAAAAAGAAGAATCCACAGAGTGTTCCAGACAAGATATGGCTCCAGACAGGCATACACCCTGTGCAGAAAGCTGCTGCTTTCCACACGGGTCTTGTCATTGTTATTCCCATATCCGTTCATCAAGTCTGATTCTCAAAAGGTCTGGCCATAGGTGGCGCGGTCTAGGCTCCGGTAGCCGATGGCCTCGGCTATGTGGCTCACAAGCACCGGCAGCGGAGCTGCCTCGGCCGGGGTGTATTGCGGAGTGCCGTCCTCCTTTACCCTGCACGCGTAGTCGAGGTCGGCTATCGTCCGCGCCACGCGTAGTATCCGGTCGAACGCCCGCGCCGACATGTTCAGCCGCGTCATCCGTTCCTTAAGTTTCTTCAATCCCTCCGCGTCGGGCCATGCGTGCTCGTGCAACAACCGCGAGTTCATCTGCGCGTTGCTGTACACACCCGGAACATTCCTGTATCGCTCCTGCTGCACTGCCCGCGCTGCCATGACCCGCGCACGTATCGCCTCCGAACTCTCCCCGGGATTACGGTCGGCCATCGCGTCAAACGCCACCGGCTCTATCTCCACCTGAAGGTCTATGCGGTCAAGAAGCGGGCCGGAAATCTTGTTCATGTATTTCGACACCTGACCCGGAGCACATGTGCACCGCTTGGTCGGATGCCCGTAGTAACCGCACGGGCACGGATTCATCGACGCCACCAGCATGAAGCTCGCTGGATAATCAACCGTGTATTTCGCACGGCTCACGGTTATCACCCTGTCCTCTATCGGCTGACGCAGCACCTCAAGTACCTGCCTCGGGAACTCAGGAAACTCATCGAGAAATAAAACTCCGTTGTGAGCAAGCGAGATCTCACCCGGCATAGGGCTCATGCCACCTCCGACCAATGCCACGGGCGACACCGTATGGTGCGGCGTGCGGAAGGGCCGGCGCGTCATCAGCATCGAGCCGCGTGTCAGCTTTCCGGCCACAGAGTGTATCTTTGTGGTCTCCAATGCCTCGCCCATGCCGAGCGGAGGGAGTATCGACGGCAACCGTTTGGCCATCATAGATTTTCCGGCTCCGGGAGGGCCGACCATCAGTATGTTGTGCGCTCCGGCACATGCCACCTCGAACGCCCTCTTCACCGTCTCCTGACCTTTCACTTCCGAGAAGTCGAAGTCAAACGAGGCACTGTCGGCCGCGAACAGCTCGCGGGTGTTTATCCGCGTAGGCTCTATGTCGCTCTTCCCTTCAAGTATTCCCACCACATCACCCAAGGTGCGCACCCCGAAGACCTCTATGCGGTTCACGACCGCAGCCTCCGTGACATTCGCCTCGGGCACTATCAGCCGCTTCAGCCCCATCTCGCGGGCCTTGACAGCCATCGGCAGCACACCTTTCACCGGAAGCACCGACCCGTCGAGACTCAGTTCTCCGGTGATCATGTACTCGTGAAGGTTGTCACACTTGACCGACTCTCCTGCCGACAGCAGTCCGATAGCGATCGGCAGGTCATACGACGCCCCCTCTTTCTTCACGTCGGCAGGAGCGAGGTTGATGGTCGTGCGGAAATGCGGGAACATGAACCCGCAACTCTTCATGGCCGACTGTATGCGCAGCTGGCTCTCTTTGACCGCAGTGTCGGCCATGCCCACAATGTTGAATTGCGAGCCGTTCTCGACCACGGTCTCTATCGTGACCGGGAATGCGTCTATGCCATGTATCGCGGCGGAATATACTTTTGTCAGCATCTCTGGTCAGTTTATTTCATCGCCCCCCGGAATTTCCCGGCGGCTGTTTTCATGTCATCTCCACGGTAGAGCACCGCTCCCCCGCGTCCGGCCACAATCACGTATGGCACACGCGACACCCCCATCGCCTTGGCCAATGAATCGCTCACGCCTAATGGCATCCATCCCCGCACAGCATCGCGGAGCGAATCGCCACGCGCAGTGTACCAGCGTGCCGACGAATCCGGTTCAAGGCTTATGTCAGCTATGATGCGGCGTGCCGAGTCTCGATACTCCCGTGTCAGCTGCCGCAGCGTGTCGATGTCGTTGCTGTAGCTCTCCACATTGTTCTTGGCAAAGTAGATTATCATCGGTACGCGGCCTGTCACAATCGTGTCGCATCCTGTGGCTATCGTGTTGAGCACCATTCGCGCAGGCAACTTGTCATCCGACGGCACATCCGCGAGCATGTCGCTCCGCGATGTCAGCTCCTTCCACTTCGCCTCGGCAGCCTCTCCCTTCAGTAATGCCCATGTCCGGCGGAAAAGAGCCTCGTCGGCACGGCGGTCAAAGTAACATAACATCAGCAGCGTCGATACCGGATCCTCCGGATGAGCCTTCACATATGCAGCTACAGCCGAATTGACCGCCGCAGCCCCACCCTCTTTGCGTGCCTCCTCTATAGCGGCTTTGTTGGCAAGCCGCCAACCGGTCAGCGCGTCGGTTATCTTGTTGCCGCTGATTTTCCAGCCGACCGGATCCGAACCGCTTCCGGTCACGCTGATCTCGTCGCCTCTCTCAACATAGAACACCGTCTGCGGTGACTTACCACCGCTCGCAGACAGATAGACAAGACATGGATTGACAATCATGCCTGGCATCTCGCCATTACCTTTCTGAAGGTTGACCACACTCTCCACCAGACGCCCTTTAGTCCGGTCGGAGGCATAGTACACCAGCGTATAGGTACGGTTCACGTCGGCACCGACATTGAATGTGACCTTGAATTCATTCTTCACACATCCTGTCAGCACGACCGCCATGACCACCCACAGCACAGCCCGTATCAATCTCTTCTGTCTCATCCTCTCTGCTTTCTCTTATACGTAGTCTTCGCCGAAACGTGCCAGCACCTCGTTCACAACCTGACGTATCTTCTGCTCCTCGGCAAGGGGATAGATCAGAAGTGCGTTGCCACGGTCGGCCACGATATAGTCTTTCAGTCCGGCGGCCACTACAATCTTGTCGGGCGAAGCTGCGAAGAGAGTACCCTCGCAGTCATGCGCCATGACCTTGCAGTTCTGTGTCACGTTCCTCTCCGGTGTCTTGGGCGAGCAGTCATACAGGGCGTTCCACGTGCCGAGGTCGCTCCAGCCGAGGTCGGCGGTCTCGACATACACATTGTCTGCCTTCTCCATTATCGCGTAGTCTATCGAGATAGAGGGAGCGTTGGGGAATGCCTTGTCGATAAACACCATCTCGCCCGGGGTGCCGAACGCACCCTCCCCGGCATCGAAGATGGTCGCTGTCTCGGGGTCATATTTGTCGAATGCACGGAGTATGCTGTCAGCACGCCACATGAACATACCGGAATTCCAGAAGAACTCGCCCGTGCTCAGGAACACCTTGGCCATCTCCAGGTTGGGTTTCTCCGTGAATGACTTCACTTTCATTATGTCGCCGGCATCGCCAACCGGTTCTCCGCGCTGTATGTAGCCGTAGCCCGTATGCGGCGAAGTGGGCTTCAGTCCGATTGTGAGAAGGCGGTCTCCACCCTCCACAAACTCCAGACCTTTGAGTATCACCGAATGGAACTCCGACTCGCGGAGTATCAGATGGTCCGACGGCAGAGTCACAATCGAAGCCTCGGGGTCGAGGGCGAGTATATGATGTGCCGCCCAGCACACGCAGGGAGCCGTGTTGCGGCGTGCCGGCTCCAGCAGGATGTTCTCCTCCTTCACCTCGGGCAGCTGCTCACGGATTATGTCGTAATAGGCACTGTTCGTCACAAGTATGATGCGCTCCGGGTCGGTTATGGGCAGCATACGGTCGTAGGTCAGCTGAAGCAGACTGCGGCCCGTGCCGAAGAAATCAAGAAACTGTTTCGGGCGGTTGCTCCGGCTGAAAGGCCAGAAACGCGATCCGACACCGCCGCACATTATCACACAATAACGATGACTTTTTTTCTCAAGTGCGTCCATAGCAAGTTGTTAGTGTAGGTTTGATTATTTCTCCATCGAGGGGAGCGTCTTGAACTGGTGCTTCACACCCTCCACAACGTTGAGCATGTAGTCACCGAGTTTCTCGGCCTCGCCTATGAGGTCCATGAAGAAGATACCCTCCTGATAATTGTATTCTTTGTTGTTGATGTTGAAGATGTTGCCGTCGCGGAGCTTGTTGCGCAGATTGTTTATCTCGCGCTCTTTGTTGTAGGCGGCCACTATCCGCGAGTTCTCCGGTGTCTCAAGCTCCTCAAGCAGACCGAGCACATTGGTCATCGCTCCGCTCACAAGCTCGTACATCCGGTCGATTTCCCTCAGCACCGAGTCGTTGAACTCCACATGTATCTGGTTCTTGCGGTTCATCGTCTTGGCCACATTGTAACAGCCGTCGGCAATTGACTCTATCTCGCTGACTATACGCAGCATACCGGCCACGCGCATCTTACCCTCGGGACTCAGACGACCCTCGGCCACCTGATTGAGGAACGTGCCGATCTCCATCTCCATGCGGTCGGAAATCTCCTCATATTTCTCCAGCCGGTCGAACGTCGGCTGATATTCCTCATCTTTGGCATCAAGATGTATCATCTTCCTCGCCATGCCGATCATCCGCTCAACCCGCTGGCCATAGAGCAGTATCTCTTTCTGCGCCTGGGTGATGTTGAGCTCCGAGGCCGACAGAAGACCGCGGCCTATGTACTTGAGCACAAACTCCTCGTCATCCTCTTTATGGCGCGTAGGCATTATCCAGCATACAGCCTTCACATATAGTTTCGTGAACCATATCATTATCAACAGGTTGATGGCATTGAACACAGTCGGGAACATCGCCAGTCCAAATGCCACACAGCTCTGCGCACGGGCTGTCATGCCACCCTTCGCGTCGAGCAATGTAGTACCGCGCATTCCCGCCTCCTGTGCCTCGCTGATTGAGAGCGGATTGATACCGTCGCAAGCCTTGGTGATGTCTGCCACAAGCTCCACAAACGGATGGAACACACACAGCACCACCAGCGAACCGATCACATTGAAGAGCACATGACCCATTGCTGTCCGCTTCGCCGCCAAGTTACCGCTCAACGACGCCAATACCGGAGTGATTGTAGTTCCGATATTACCGCCAAGTATTATCGCACAACCCAACAGGAACGAGATCCACCCCTGCGAGCACATGATCAGCGTTATCGCGAAAGTCGCCGCCGAACTCTGCGCGATCATTGTGAACACAATACCCAACGCGAAGAAAATCAGCACCGAGCCGACACCTAAAGTCGTGTACCGGGTCATGAACTGAAGCATTTCCGGATTCTCCTGGAGGTTAGGAACATAAGTACTGATAAGGTCGAGGCCCATGAACAGGAAACAGAATCCCACCAGGAACTCGCCCATCGACTTGTACGTACTCTTCTTCATGAACATCATCGGCACACCCACCGCAAGGAGCAGTATACTGTAATCCGATATGTTCACCTCAAACGAAAAAGCCGAGATAATCCATGTCGTAGCCGTCGTTCCGACGTTCGCACCGAATATCACGGCCATCGCCTGCGCCAGACTCATCAGTCCGGCATTCACAAAACTCACCACCATCACCGTCGAGGCACTCGAACTCTGAATCAGTGCGGTGATAAGTATACCTGTAAGAACTCCCGTGACCCGGTTGCGGGTCATGATGCCGAGAATGTTGCGCAGACGGTCGCCCGCGACTTTCTGAAGGCCCTCGCTCATCACCTTCATTCCATACAGGAAAAGGCACACGGAACCTAATAGGCTGATAAAGTCTATTACACTATAATTCATCGCTGTTTACGATTTCATTCATATTTTCTGCAAAGATAGCAATATTTTTGCTTATCTTTGTAAATAAATGTGATTTCCATGGAGACAAGCGTGATTTTTCCCTTCGAGAAGGACATTCCCGACGTCCGCGACACCGGCGGCATACACCCTTTCAGCACTTTCAACTCATCCACGGCCCGCCTCCGCGAGGTCCGCGCCATCGTGGCCATGGGCCTCGGCAACGAGATTGGCTTCCGTGGCGACATGCCCTGGCACATCCCCGAAGACCTCCGCCACTTCAAGGAGCTGACCATGGGCCACCCCGTCATCATGGGCCGCGCCACATGGCTCTCCCTCCCCCGCCGCCCCCTCCCCGGCCGCCGCAACATAATCCTCACCCGCCAACCCGGCTTCACCCCCACCGGCCCTTCTCCCTCTTCTCGCCCCTCCACCCCGGCCGTCCCTTCTCCCTCTTCTCGCCCCTCCACCCCGGCCGTCCCTTCCCCCTCTTCTCCCGGCTCCACAGCGCAACCGGGAGAGCTTGGCTCGACCTCCTGTGGCGCGACCACCGTCGCGCACCCGATTCCAACAGAAGTAGCCTCCTCAATCGCAGCCGCAGTCGCCATGTGCCCTCCGCCCGAGGTTCCCTACATAATCGGCGGCGGTCAGGTCTACGCCGCAGCGATGCCCATCCTGACCCACATCGACGTGACCCGCATCGAGGCCCGCTTCCCCGAAGCCGACACCCGCTTCCCCGAGCTGTCCGAGACCGACTGGATCCTGACCGACCGTTCCGAGCCCATCACCTCCCGCTGCGGCCTCACCTTCCGCTACGAAACCTACACCCGCCGCTAACAAGTGCAGCAGTGTAAGGGCGGAAGCCCGAATCCCCCCCGTCCGCGCCCTTTATTTGTCCAAGCGCAGAGCTTTAGCTCCTCTCCGCAGCAGTGTGAGGGCGGAAGCCCGAAAAAAGAAAAATCATATGAAAGTCGTCATCATAAACAAATCCGACTCCACCGGAGGCGCAGCCGTAGTCAGCCGCCGCCTCATGTATGCCCTGCGCGACCTCGGCGTCGATGCCCGCATGCTCGTCACCGAAAAGCGCCACGACTCCCCGTTCGTCCACCTCGCCGCCTCCCCCTCCGCCATAAAGCGCCCATTCCTCGCCGAGCGGCTGAAAATATTCCTCGCCAACGGTCTGAACCGCGCCAACCTCTTCAAGGTTGACACCGCCTCCGACGGCCTCCCCCTGCACCGCCATCCGCTCGTGCGCAAAGCCGACGTAATCTGCCTCAACTGGGTCAACCAGGGCATGCTCTCGCTCAAAGGCGTGCGCGAGCTCCTGCGCCTCGGCAAGCCCGTCATCTGGACCATGCACGACATGTGGAACTTCACCGGCATCTGCCACCACGCCGGCACCTGCACCCGCTGGCAAACCACCTGCGGCCTCTGCCCCCTCCTCGGCAAAGGAGCCTCCACCCAAGACATCTCCTTCTCCGTCTGGAACAACAAAAACACCGTCTACCACCCCCCCACTACCTCCGCCCCGCGCCTCCACTTCGTGGCCGTCTCCAACTGGCTCGCCAACCTCGCCCGTCGGTCCCCCCTCCTCGCCACCGCCTCCCTCTCCGTCATCCCCAACGCCTTCCCAATCCCAGCCGCCCCCACAGCAGCTGCAGCCCCCATAGAAACCGCTCCAACAGCCTCCTCCCCCAAGTCCGATTATTTGTCCAAGCGCGGAGCTTCAGCTCCCCTCCCACAAGCCCCCACCCCCGAGTCCGGTTATTTGTCCGAGCGCAGAGCTTCAGCTCCCCTCCCCAAGTTCCGCATCCTGATGGGCGCGGCGCGCCTCGACGACCCCGTCAAGGGTCTCCCCATCCTCGTCGAAGCCACCAAAGTCCTCAAGGAGCGTTACCCCGACCAAGCCGCCCGCATGGAGCTTGTCACCTTCGGCAACATCAAAGACCCGGCCGCCATCGAAGGCATCGCAATCGCCCACCGCCACCTCGGCCTAATCAGCGGCGAGGGAAACATCCGCGCCGTCTACGCCGACGCCGACGCCGTCATCTCCACCTCCCTCTACGAGACATTGCCCGGCACCCTCGTCGAAGGCCAGGTCTACGGCTGCATCCCGGTCTCATTCGGCCGCGGAGGCCAGTCCGACATCATCGACCACCTCTCCACCGGCTACATCGCCGACTGGGACGACGACCTGCACCGGGCGGCCGCCAACATCGCCGACGGCATAATCTGGGCCTCGCGGCAACCCCGCCGCAGAAATCCGCGCCCGCATGCTCGCCTCAGCCCGCGCCCGCTTCTCAGCCCCCACAGTAGCCACCGCCTACCTCCGCCTCTTCCACTCCCTCCTCAACAAGTAACCGCCCCCGCTCCCCCCCCACTCCCGCCCGCTCCGATCCAACCCCACTCCCCTCAAACCCCTTCTCGCTCCGCCCCAACCCCCGCTCCGTTCCCACCCCTGCTCCACCAGCACCTTTTGTCCGGTGTGAGGGCGCAGCCCGATGTCCCACCGTCCCGTCCCCGAGTCCCTGTCGAGTGGGTAAAGCCTGCAGGCTTTACCAAAAGAGAAAAACGGAGCCAAGCCCACCGGGCTCAGCTCCGTTTCCTATCTTTCATCCCAAGGTCGTCTCCGGCCTTAAGCTCTATTTCTTACGCATCGATATTCGCATAAGTGGCGTGCGCTTCTATAAACTCCTTGCGCGGAGCCACGTTCTCGCCCATCAGCACCGAGAAGGTCCTGTCGGCCTCGGCAGCGTTAGTAAGAGTGACCTGCTTCAGCATACGGTTCTCCGGGTCCATGGTGGTCTCCCAAAGCTGCTCCGGGTTCATCTCACCAAGACCTTTGTATCGCTGCAGAATCAGCTTCGCGCGGTCGCCGCCACACTTGTCATCGACAAACCGCTGCACCTGCTGGTCAGTCCAGGCATATTCCTCGATCTTGTTCTTGCCCTTGGTAGTACATTTGTACAACGGCGGCGTCGCGATGTAAAGATACCCGTTGTCGATGATCGGACGCATCCTGCGGTAGAAGAATGTCATCAGCAGCGTAGCGATGTGAGCGCCGTCGACATCGGCATCGGTCATAATCACAATCTTGTGATAACGGAGCTTCGACATGTTCGGCTCCTTAGAATCCTCTTCTGTGCCGATAGTCACGCCGAGAGCCTTGTACATGTTCACAATCTCGTCCGATGCGAGCACCTTGTGGTCCTGCGCCTTCTCCACATTAAGAATCTTACCGCGCAACGGAAGAATGGCCTGGTAATGTGGATTACGACCCTGCTTTGCCGATCCGCCTGCCGAGTCACCCTCCACGAGGAACAGCTCGCACTCAACAGCGTCGCGGCTCTTGCACGGAGCCAATTTACCGGGCAGACCCGCACCGGCGAACGGCGACTTGTTCTGCACCCTGAGTCGCGCCGACTGCGCGGCATGACGCGCCTGCGCGGCAAGAACAACCTTGTCGACAATCACCTTGGCCTGCTTCGGATGCTCCTCCAGATAATTGCGGAGAGCCTCGCTGACAGCCGTCTGCACAACGCCCATCACCTCGTTGTTACCGAGTTTGGTCTTGGTCTGACCCTCAAACTGCGGCTCGGCGACCTTCACCGACACCACAGCCGTGAGTCCGTCGCGGAAGTCCTCTTTCGACAACTCGATCTTCAGCTTGTCGAGCATCTTGTTGTCGTCGGCATATTTCTTCAGGGTCATGGTCAGACCACGGCGGAAACCCGTCAGGTGAGTACCACCCTCTATCGTGTTGATGTTGTTGACATACGAGTAGATATTCTCGTTGAAGTCAGTATTGTAGGTCAGAGCCACCTCGATGGGCACACCGTTGCGCTCGGTGTTGAGGTGTATGATATCCTCGATCAGAGGCTCCTTGCCGGCATCGATATACTTCACGAACTCCTTCAGACCCTCGTCGCTGTGGAAAACCTCACTGCGGGGGTTACCCTCCTCGTCGCGCACACGCATATCGGTGAGAGTCAGAGTGATTCCGGCGTTAAGGAAAGCGAGGTCACGCAGACGGTTTGCAAGCGTCTCGTAATCGTAGATTGTCTCGCTGAAGATCGTAGCGTCAGGGTGGAACAGGATTGTGGTACCCGTGTGGTCAGTCTCGCCGATCACAGTCAGGTCGCACGTCGGCTTACCGAAAGCATACTCCTGCATATGCACCTTGCCGTCGCGGTGAATCTCGGCACGGAGATAGTCGGAGAGCGCGTTAACACAGCTCACACCCACACCGTGCAGACCGCCCGACACCTTGTAGGAACCCTTGTCGAACTTACCGCCGGCATGGAGCACGGTCAGAACCACCTCAAGAGCGGGCTTGTGCATCTTCTCGTGCATGTCAACCGGGATACCGCGGCCATTGTCCACGACACGGATTGAATTATTCTCCTCGATGGTCACGTCAATCTTGTTGGCATAACCCGCCAGAGCCTCGTCGATAGAGTTGTCCACCACCTCATAAACCAGATGATGAAGACCCCTCACCGAAGTGTCGCCGATATACATCGACGGACGTTTGCGGACCGCCTCAAGTCCCTCAAGGACCTGAATGTTGTCCGCCTGATATTTCTTAGCTTCCGATGCCTGACCTTCCAGGTCAACCTCATCGTAGTTCATATCTTCTGTAGCCATTTGCAGTTCAAAGTTTCAACCTACAAATTTACAAAAAATCCGTGACATACACAACCACAATTTCAATCTCTTCCGCCCCACCCCCATCAGCCCCATAAGACCTATAAGCCCCATTAGTCCTATTAGCCCTATTAGACCCATAAGTCCTATTAGCCCTATAGGCCTCCCCAAAAAAAAAATTTGCGGCCCTCCTATACCGGAAGGCCGCAATATCTGCGAACCGAGACTTATTCCTTCGCAGGAAATCAGCCCCTGTATTTCTTCAGAATCAGCGCAGCGTTGTGACCGCCGAAGCCGAACGTGTTCGAAAGAACTGTGTTCACCTCTTTCTCAACCGCCTTGTTGAAGGTGAAGTTGAGTCGGCTGTCTACCTCGGGATCGTCATCGCCCTCCTCATGGTTGATGGTGGGGGGAATCACTCCGTCGGTGATTGTCTTCACGCTGAGCACTGCCTCCAACGCACCGGCGGCACCCAGAAGGTGTCCGGTCATGGACTTCGTGCTGCTGAGGTTCATTTCAAATGCGTGGTCGCCGAATACATCGACTATCGCCTTGGCCTCGCTGCGGTCGCCGACCGGAGTCGATGTGCCGTGAAGGTTGATGTAGTCGATTTCCTCGGGCTTCATGCCTGCGTCTCTCAACGCATTCTCCATCACGAGCTTCGCGCCCAAGCCCTCGGGATGGGTGGCTGTGATGTGATAGGCGTCGGCGCTCATTCCGGCACCGGCAACCTCGGCATAAATCTTCGCACCGCGTGCCTTGGCATGCTCCAGCTCCTCAAGCACGAGGGCTGCTGCACCTTCGCCGATCACGAAACCGTCGCGTGTGCCGCTGAACGGACGTGAAGCGCCTTTCGGGTCATCGTTGCGGGTCGAGAGCGCCTTCATCGAGTTGAAGCCACCCACACCTGCCGGGAACACAGCTGCCTCGGCTCCTCCGGCCACAATCGCGTCGGCATAGCCGAGACGGATCAGGTTGAAGGCATCGATAAGCGAGTTGTTCGACGATGCACAGGCCGAAACAGTAGCGAAGTTCGGACCGCGGAACTCATGGGCTATCGAGATGTGGCCGGCTGCGATGTCGGCAATCATCTTCGGAATGAAGAAGGGATTGTATTTCGGTCCCTGCTCCGCTCCGTGCACCGCATAGTAGCCTGCCTCCTCCTCGAATGTGTGGAGACCGCCGATACCTGCGGCGAATACCACGCCCACGCGGTTCTTGTCAATACCTTCGTTCTCAAGACCTGCGTCGGCGATTGCCTCGTCGGCTGCAGTCAGGGCATACATCGCATAGAGGTCGAGCTGACGCATCTGGCGACGGTCAAAATGAGCCGCCGGATCGTAACCCTTCACCTCACATGCGAACTGCGTCTTGAATTTGGAGGCATCGAAGTGTGTGATCGGAGCCGCGCCGCTCTCTCCCTTCTTGGCGGCCTCCCATGTGGAGGCTACGTCGTCACCGAGGGGGCTGAGGGCACCGAGACCCGTCACTACTACTCTCTTTAATTCCATCGAACGGGGGAATTATTTATTTCTTGTGTGACTCGATGTAGCTGATCGCGTCGCCTACAGTCTTGATGTTCTCTGCGTCTGCATCGGGAATTGTCAGATCGAAAGCCTTCTCGAATTCCATGATGAGCTCTACAGTGTCGAGTGAGTCAGCGCCGAGGTCCTTGTTGAACTCTGCCTGGGGAGTTACTTCGTTCTCGTCTACTGTGAGTTTGTCTACGATGATCTCTTTTACTTTCTGTTCAATGTCAGACATGTCTTATAAATTTTAAATTGTTAATATTTCCTAATCTGCAAACTCAGTCAAACCCGCGGAATCTCCCGCGGAAGCAACTGATTATTACCGAATTGAAAACACATCAACACCTTAAATGGCATGGACACACTCCAATTCAGAATGCAAAGTAAATCAAAATTTTTCTAATAAGGAAATTTTTCCGCATTTTTTGCACATAAAAATCCTCTTTGTGCAGTTTTCACGGTTTTTCCTTATCAGGTTCAACTGTCAGCACGCGACCCGCGGGCGGCATCAGATCTCCCAGGTCTCGTGGGTGCGCATGATCATGTCGCGAAGTCCGCTGTAACCTTTCGAGGCTTTGACCTCCTCGGTCTGACGCGCAACTTCCTGATCGTACACGGGTGCCGCATAGTCGCGTATCACGCCGAGCGCAAGCGGCAGCTCGTGGCCATCCATCATAGCCAGCTGCTGCTGAAGGAAGTTCTCGCGGCTGTGGGCGTCGTGAACGAGCACATCGTCCATGGTATAGCCATCCTCGCCGATGGTCACGGCTTTCAGCCCGAAGCCTTCCTGCACGAGTCCCTTGGTGTTATCCTTGCCGAAGAGCATCTTCTCGCCGTGACGCAGGTGGATGGTGTGGTCATCGCGGTTCTCTTTGTCGGCGAAGTATTTGTGTATGCCGTCGTTGAATATCACACAGTTCTGGAGTATCTCAACCACCGAGGCGCCTTCATGACGCGCGGCGGCCACCATGACTTCCTTCGTCGTGTCGAGCGCCATGTCGAAGCTGCGGGCAAAGAAGTTGCCGCGTGCGCCGAAGCAAAGCTCCGCCGGAATGAAGGGATCCTCCACCGTGCCGTAAGGGCTCGATTTCGAAACGGTGCCTCGGTCCGATGTCGGAGAGTACTGTCCCTTGGTCAGTCCGTATATCTTGTTGTTGAGGATGAGCATGTTGATATTCACGTTGCGGCGCACGGCGTGGATGAAGTGGTTACCGCCGATGGCGAGGCCGTCGCCGTCACCCGAAATCTGCCATACGGTCAGAGCCGGATTCGCGGTCTTGACACCCGTCGCGATTGCGGCCGCACGTCCATGAATGGTGTGCATGCCGTAAGTGTTCATGTAGTAGGGCAGACGCGAGCTGCAGCCTATACCGGAGATGACAGCGGTATCGTGCGGGGCCACCCCGAGCTCGGCCATCGCCTTGTGAAGCACGTTCAGTATTGCGTGGTCACCGCAGCCGGGGCACCAGCGTGCGTTCTGACTGTTCTTGTAGTCACCTGCGGCATATGTCTTTGCCATATTCTCTTTTATCTCACACATACCTTATTCCTCCATAAATTTGGTTACTCCCTCTACAATCTCTCTCACCAGGAAGGGCTGACCCTCCACCTTGTTTATGCGCAGTATCTCCTTGCCGGGCAGATGCATCTGCAGGTAGTCTGCGAACATGCCTGTGTTCAGCTCGGCCACGATGATGCGCTTGTAGCGTTTCAGGGTCTCGATCGCATTCTTGGGCAGCGGGTTGATGTATCTGAACTGATAGAAGGCCACCTCATGTCCGTTGGCGTTGAGCTCGGTCGCGGCCGTGAGCAGATGTCCGTATGTTCCGCCCCAGCCAATAAGTATGGTGTCGGCATCGGCTGCGCACATCGGCTCCATATCGGGGATGTAATCGGCTATGCGGGCAATCTTCTCGCGGCGTGTCGCCACCATGCGCTCATGGTTTGCCCCGTCGGTCGAGATAACCGAGGTCTTGTAGTCTTTCTCCAGACCTCCCACACGGTGAGCCGCGCCTTCTGTGCCGGGTATCGCCCAGTAGCGGGCCATGGTCGCCTCGTCGCGGTCGTAGGGTTTCCAGCCCCCCTCCAGCACATTGCCGGGAAGAACGTGGGGATGTATCTCGGGATAGTCTCCTGCCTCGGGTATGCGCCATGCGCTCGATCCGTTGGCTATATATGCGTCGGTAAGAAGTATGACCGGTGTCATGTGCTCCATCGCTATGCGGGCAGCCTCGAACGCCATGTGGAAGCAGTCTGTGGGGCTTACCGCCGACAGCACGCAGAGCGGCGACTCACCGTTACGGCCGTAGAGCGCCTGCATCAGGTCTGTCTGCTCGGTCTTGGTCGGAAATCCGGTCGAGGGACCGCCGCGCTGCACGTCGATCACTACTAACGGAAGCTCCGCCATCACGGCGAGTCCGAGTCCTTCTGACTTCAACGCGAGTCCGGGGCCTGATGTCGAGGTGACTGCCAAATGTCCGGCGTAGCTTGCTCCGATTGCGGAGCATATGCCGGCAATCTCATCTTCCATCTGCACGGCCTTAACGCCGAGGTCTTTGCGCTTGGCAAGCTCATGAAGTATGTCGGTGGCCGGCGTGATGGGATATGAGCCGAGGAACAGAGGACGTCCGCTCTTCTCCGAGGCGAGTATGAGTCCCCAAGCTGTCGCGGTGTTGCCTGTCACGTCGGTGTAGGTACCGGGACGCGATGCGGCTGTGTCTATACGGTATACCGGCAGCGAGCTGTGCGTATTGTGACCGTAGTCCCAGCCTGCCTGGAGCACTTTGGCATTGGCCTCGTAGACGGCCGGTTTCTTGGCGAATTTGTTCTTCAGTTTCTTGAGCACGCTCTCTACCGGACGGTCGAACAGCCAGCATATCACGCCGAGGGCAAGCATGTTCTTGCTCTTCATCATGGCTTTCTGGTCGAGTCCGCTGTCGGCGAGTGTCTCCTTGAGCAGGGTGGTCATCGGCACGAGCAGTATGCGGCGCGGGTCGATGCCAAGCTCGGTGATCGGATCCTGCGTCTGATACTCTGCTTTCTTGAGGTTGGCCGGTGTGAACGAGTCAACATCACATACCACCACTCCGTCGCGCTTCAGATAGCGCAGGTTGGTCTTCAAGGCCGCGGGGTTCATGGCCACGAGCACATCGGCTTCGTCACCGGGGGTGTGTACCCCCTTGCCGACGCTCACCTGATAACCCGACACTCCGCTCAACGAGCCTTGCGGGGCGCGTATCTCTGCCGGATAGTCCGGGAAGGTTGAGATCTCATCTCCTATCTCTGCCGAGATGTTGGAGAATATGTTTCCTGCAAGCTGCATACCGTCGCCGGAATCACCTGCGAATCTTACCACGACTTTGTCGATGGTTCTCACATTCGTCTCTTGTAGCATAACGAATTGTTTTATGTGTTTGATGGTATAGACTGCACACCCTGAACGGGCTGCCGCCTCATATCGGTTATTTACATTACTATTTTCTGGCTCTGACCGCCGCCGACCACGATATACACACCGTGTCCGAGTGCCTTACCCTCGATCCGGCGACCGCTGAGGTCATAGACCACAGTACCCTCCGGCACTATCAGGCTGTCTCCATCCACGCCCACGGCCCAGGGAGTCTCCTCCGGAAGTGTCTCAACCCCTGTCCCTGTATTGAAGTCCAGGAAGCGGTAGAGATACACAGGTATACCCTGGTTGGTATTGCTGGCATAGTTGGTAAAGCGCGGCTGAGCTTTGTTGAACATCAGCATCCTGCCCCCGTCGAAAGTATAGATGAACTGGCCGTCGCCATCCAACGAAGGCACCGCCGGTGTGTAGGTGCTCTGGCTGAGGCTCATCTTGTTGCCGTCGGCCAATGACCATGAGCCCTTGTACGAGCCGTAGATGTCGCTGACCATCAGACGGTATTTCGAATTATCCACCGGTTCAAAGGTCACGATCGCGGCCTCGACAGGCAGTTCTACAACTTCTCCATTGTCATTTTCCATTGTGAATCCGGCATCGAGCATGAAGCCGTTCTTGGCCTGTGTCGCGCTCATCACGTGCAGAGTGTTGGACGAGAAAAGCAGATAATGCCCTGCCAGACCATCCAGCTCCCCTTCTTCCTCCACACGCTCCCAGCGTGCTGCCGACCAGTCGGTCACATTCGGGTCGCGCGCTGTCACTGTCAGAGTCGCTGTCGAGCTGCGCATCGAAGTTCCATCTTTCTCTGAAACCGTATAGGCTCTGTAAGTATGGCTCTCCGCGCCATCCATGGCCGGATCTATCATCAGCACTCCCTCTGACTCGTAGTAGTCGCGGCCATCAATGCTGACCATCAGCGTGCAGTCGGTATCGTAGTCTATGGTTTGGGTGTAACCGTCCCACCAGCGGTGGTTATACGTATTGACTCCGGTCATCCATGTTCCGGTGAATACCGGAGCCTCCGGGCGGTCGGCCGCCACGGTTTCCGGTTGCGAGCTTTCCTCAAAGGCGTCTCCGGTTTTGTCACCCCATACATACTCCGCCAGTCCGGGATAGTCGATGAACGGGTTGCGGTTCTTCTGAAGTTTGTAAATCTCCTCGTTACGGCTCAGTTCCTTGCTGTCAACAGGGTCGTTGCGGTGCCATTCGAGCAACAACTCCGCAGCCCACGGTTCCAGTTTGCCGTCAGCTCCATATACGTAAGCATATTTATCCTGCCATCTCGCATCGGGATAAGCAGTAAAGATATAGAAATAGGCACGCGCGAAGTCGCCCTTGTATTCGTCTGCCGGCTCGAAAACGCTTGCCGAGCCTCCACCCTGGCCGCTAACCGGTGTCCCGACCTTGAAAAGGCCGTTGTCCAACAACCGGGCCTCGGCAACAACACCTGGAGGATAGTTACCTTTCTGCCCGTTGGCCTCCTGGTCGCTCGGGTTCAGATGGAAAAGATCGGCATAGGCATCGGGGGTACCTGACGCCTGGGTCTGTCCCCCAAACCATGAGTTGGCCACACTGTGCTCGATATTGAGGGCATCATGGCCGTCGGTGTAAACTATTTTGTTGCTGTACATGTCCCACCACACTTCACGGCCGTTGACCACACGCACGTCGGTCTTCTCGAACGCCGGCCACGTCTTGGTGTTGTAGGTTATGCGGGTATGTCCCTCAGCAAGTGTCTTGATTGCCTGCTCAAGTGCGGCACCGCTCTTGCCGTCGAGGGGGGTATAGTATCCCTCGGGCACCTCGGCCATCATGCCGAGAGCTACGGTTCCGAGTGCTGCTGCTGTCAGCCTTATTCTTCCCATCTTATCTATCCTTTCTGTACTGTATTATTTTATCATTACCTTGACGGCCTTGGCGAAGCTCGGCTTCACAACGACATAGACACCCCGGCTCAGTCCGGTTCCTTCTACCTCGCGTCCGTTCATGTCGAAGATGCGTGCTCCGGCCGGAACAAGGATGTTGTTGCCCCATACTTCAACCAGGCATGAGTCATCCTCTTCATCCATGCCGCCGGGCATCTCGACTCCGGTGGTAGTCTTGGTGATTTTAAGGGTCACGTCGTTGATTTCCCATGTGTCGGCGCCGCTTGCGTCTGAAGCATATTTGAAACCTACCTGCACTTTCTTACCGGCGAAACCGCTCAGGTCGATCGCGCCGCTGTTCACGAATGTCCAGCTTCCGGCCGCGGGCCATACGGGAGTGCTCAGTTCGGTTATGTCGCCTGTCTCGCAGTCTCTCACAACGGGGCCGCAGAGTGTCTTGAGGGTCGTCTGGAATTTGGCTGCCTGCCAGTAGTCGAGGGTAGCCTCCTCCACATTCTCGAACGACACCTCCGGACTCCACGCATACGCCTCCGAGGCATACGCTTTGCCGCTGATGAACGCGCTCGCGTTCAGGTAATATTTGCCGTCTATATCTTTCCAGCTCCACACGTATGAGCCCCCCGCTGGAATCGTGACATTCTCGGTTGTCCAGTCGGCATCCATCGAAGCCGATGTCGACAGGAGCCATGTGTATGTGCCATCTTCCGGATCTTTCGGTTCTTCGGGGTCCGACGGATCAACCGGGTCAACCGGGCCGCTGCCATCCACACTGAAGGGCACTGTCTTCTTCGAACCCCATATATGCTCCGCGAGGTCGGGAAGGTCTATGAAGGGGTTACGGTTCTTCTGGTGTTTCTGGATTCCGTCGTTACGCTGGCGCTCTTTATCGCTCACAGGGTCATTCGCGCTCCAGCGGAGAAGCAACTCCTGCGCCCACGACTTGAACATCAGGTCGTTCGAAGTATCGTACATCCAGGCGGTGTTGGATTTCCACGATATGTTGTCATATGTCGTGAACATGTACATGAACACACGCGCGAAGTCTCCCTTGTATTCGTCGGCAGGTTCGTAGCAGTAGGTTGCTCCGCCGCCCTGACCCGACTTGGGCTTACCCACGAAAGTCACGCCGTTCTGCCATGTTATCGACTCAAGTTCTCCCAATGGATAGTTTGCTTTTCGGTTATTTGCCTCGGAGTTCGAGGGGTTCAGGTGAACCAGATCCTTGTATGCTGCATTTTTTGTCTTGCCCCACCATGAATTTGCCACCGAGTGCTCAACATTCATCCCGGGATATCCCGACGAGACCGGCACATTGTTGCTGCTGTACATGTCCCACCAGCAATCCACGCCATTGACTTTCCTGACATCGGTGTCATGAAATGCCTCCCAGGTGCCGCTGCTGTAACTGATTTCCGTGTGTCCCGCAGCCATCGCCTTGACCGCTTTCATCAGCGCGACACCGCATTTGCCGTTCAACGAATCATAATAACCCTCCGGATACCCGCCACGGGCATCAAGGGCTGTAAAGGCCGGAAGCGTAATCGCCATGACCGGCAGCATCATTTTTGAAAATAACTTGTTATAAGTTTTCATGATAGTTGTTGTTGTTCCATCCCGGCTCTTCTCGCCAGACATGCCGAAGCACCTGACACAACCGTCGGGGAAAGGCAAATTTAGCAATTATTTCGTACACGACAAAAAAAGATGGCACAAATTATGCAAATCTGTGCCATCTTTATATATGTCCGCGGAAGTGTTATCTGTTCACTTCCGCTATTGGTTATCTCACCAAATGCGCTAAGTAGCTGTTCAAATTAAATGAATACTATATGCGAAGTTATTTTGGTGCAATTTTTGGCACTCGAAGAAGGAGCATAGCGGGCTATGCGACTGATGAGAGGGGCGAAAATTGCCCAAAAGAACAAGCAGATAGTATTCAAGCTTAAATGAAAGTTTAAATTATAGTAGCGGTTTAATTTGAACAGCTACTTACTTATTTTACCACAAGTTTCACGGGGCGGCCGCCACCGATTGTCACTACGTAGACTCCGGCCTCAAGCGGGTGGAAGCTGCCGTCTTCAACCTCGTTCTCTTCCATCACGGTCATGCCGCCGAGGTCGTACACCCTGAGCGTGCCACCTTCGCCGTCAGCTCTGCTGACCACGAATCCTCCCTCCACGCCATAGACGCGATAGGGCGATTCCTCTCGCAGGTCGTTCACGCCGCTTGCAGCGACATAGATACTGTTCGAAGCGGGCGATTCCATACCGAGACGGCTGTAGGTCACGCTGTAGCTCTCGGCTACTCCGGGCTGACGGTCGGTGAACCGGTAGCTCGTCTCGCCGGTCTCGTAGCTGTCGCTTTCCTGGTTGCCCTCCACATATCTGACACGTGTCACCGTGTAGTAGTCGGCAATCCCTTGTGCGGTCTCCCATTGCGCGGTGTAACCGCTCTCGGTCACATCAGTCGGTTCAAGGGCATGAAGCACCGTGAGCTGCGGCACATCGAGCGACTCTCCTTTCAGCGTTACGGCTATGCTGCCGTCTATGCCGCCGTCGTAGAGGGTGATCTTGGCCTCATGACTGCCGGTGGCCTGGGGCAGATAGGTGATGTTGAGAAGATAGCCTCCGTTGCTGTTCATCGTGGCCGCTGGTATGCTGGTCACTTCGGGTATGAAGTAAGCCTTGTCTGTACCCGACACACGCAGCGACAGCGGGCTGGTCATGTTGTGGCCCGTTATCTGGAGAGCACGGGCGGTGGCATGTCCGACCGCTATCTGGCCGAAGTCAAGTGCCTCGCCGTTGACTGGCGCCGTAATCTCCGGGTCGCCGGTTATCGGGGGGGTCTGACCGGTGTTCTCCTGATCGGCTATGATGAAGGTCTCGGTCGTGCGGAGGCCCCATATGTATTCGGCAAGTTCCGGGAAGTCCACAAACGGGTTGCGGTTGCCCTGGTATTGCTCCACATAGTCATTGCGGTCTATCTCTTTCTGGTCCACCGGATCCTGACGCGACCATTGCAGCAGCATGTTCACCGCCCAGGGCACGAGTGTCGGATAGGAATTGCTGACAAACATGTAGTCATACACCCAGTGCAGGTCATCATAGACGGTGGCCATGTAGAAGATGGCGCGGGCGAAGTCTCCCTTGTATCTGTCATCCGGTTCGAAAACCAGAGAAGAGCCGCCGCCGAATCCGGCCTTGGGCGCACCGACTTTGGTCACGCCGTTGTCGTAGATAGTGGTGCGTGTCTCACCGAAGGGATAGTTCTGCTTGGCCTGGTTGGCCGCACCGTCGCTCGGATAGAGGTTCCACATGTCGCTGTAGGCGGGCGTGTATTCCACACTTCCCTGATATTTCCACCACGACTTGGGCACGGAGTGCTCGCGCTGCATCCTGTTGGCCGAGAAGCTCTGCGTGCCGCTCTGACGCGGCTGTATGAGGTAGACCGCATCGGAATACATGTCCCACCACCGCTTGCAGCCATCCACCAGCTCGGGATACACGTCGGAATATTGCCAGTAGTTCGGCAGCGAGTAGTATTCGAGCTGGGTATGGTTCGACACACAGGCTTTCGCGGCGGCTTTCAATGCCTCGCGCTGCTTGCCGTCCATCCGGTTGTAGTAGCCCTCACGGTAACCCGCCATGGCCGAGGTGGCCATGGCGAGCATCATAAGGATCACTGTGTTCAGTCTTCTCATAACTCAACAACTTCTGTGATGTTGCCGATTCCCATTGTGCCGAGATATTTCTTGATGTTACATTTCAGCTTGACTTTCTTGGCAAAAATCGACGGGTTGAGTCTGAGACCTAAAATCGGGCGTACCGCTACCGAGAGCTGACAGGGTACTGAGTTGCCCACGCTACACTGCATAGGTGCCACTTCCGACAGTATGATGTTGATCGAGTTGAGGTAGTTGGTCGAACCGCTCACCTCGCTTGCGGAGAATTCGCAGTTGGCATCCTCGAAGTCGCCGTTGATTACATAACCTGCCACATAACCTGTCACCCAGACTTCGGTCTCGCTTGCGGTCGCGGCGATGACGTAGCCCACGTTGTAGGGATCAGTCTCCGTGCCGCTTCCTGCCGGGCGGGGCGTGTCGCCTGTGGCTGAGCCGGGTGTCACACCCTCGATCTCGAAGGAGTCTTTGGTTCCGGCATTGTCCACGATACCGGCCATGCCGAGGTATTTGCCGATGGTGCCGTTCACATCAATCTTGCGTTTGTACAGCTCGGGATTGTCAGCGAGGTTGCCGTAGTAGCGGAACACGCTGTTCTGAGGCAGCTCGACTGCCAGACAGTTGAGAACGTCGGTCTCGTCGGGACTCGCCGCGATGAGGATGTTGTTGTCCATCTCCGCGTCACCGCCGAATATCACCTGGTCGTTCGAGGTCACGTTGTTCTCGCCGGCCTTTACTGAACCGACTATGTAACCTGTCACCCAGCCCGACATGCCTTCGTTCTCGGGATCAAGTGCCTGCTCCACTGTGAAGGGCTTCTCTTTCGAGCCGTCTTCGGTGATCATCACGTCGGAGAGGCCGCGGAGCACGAGCTGCCATGAGTCGCCGTAGTACGACAGGATACCGCGCACACGGCCCGTGCCCTTGGGCAGAATCTCGTTGTAGAAGTTGGAGTATCCGGAGTTGCGGACGGTCATGGTCTGGCCGTTCGCGTCGATGAGCGTACGGTTCGCGCTCTCCTGATAGTCGGAGTAGTTGAGCTCGCCTGCTCCGTCGAAGTGTACGTTGCGGAACTCCACAAGCTGGCTCTGCATCTGCATCAGAAGCTGGCCGTTCACCTCGTCAAACGAATTGAACACGAAGCAGTGCATCTTGTCGGCGGGAACCGGATCGTCCGGACGGATGTACGCGCAGTCGGCATCGGGCATTCCGTTCTTCTGCGAGTGCTCCAGCCAGTAGTCGTACGACATGAAGCCGAGCTGAGGCTCGCCGTTGTAGGGCTCGCCGGGATAGCCGACCTGCTGGAGTCCGCGGTAGTAGCCGATGTTAAGACCGGTCATGTCCACCAGCACTTCCTGGCCAAGACGGTAGTCCACATACATGCTGCTCTGGTTGAGCGAGAAGGCGAGGGCTGCGGTCTCATCCTGGATCACGAGCGATTTGTAGATGTTACCGGTAGCGTCGCTCGAAACCACACGGCCTTTGATCACGATATGCTCGCCGCTCACCGCGTTGCCGGCGGCATCAAGCACTTCTGTTCCGGGCAGGTATCCGACCGGTGTTGACATTCCCTCATAGGCTGTCTTGAGGTCAAGTATGCTCATGTTCGACTGGAGAGTCGATACGGGAATCTCAAGTTCGGGCGCGTCCATGTCTGCCTGGCAGCCGGTCATCAGACCGGCCCCGAGCAGCAACATGCCCGCATATATTGATTTTCTCATTATATGTACTTGTTTTTGTAGGCAGGCCGCTCTGTCAGCGACCTGCGCCATTGTTATTTTTCTATACCGATAAGTCTCAGGTTCTGGATCTCCCACTGGTCGGCGCCATCCTCGGTCGACTCATATTTGAAGCCGAGTTCGACTTTCTTGCCGGCGAAGTCGGAGATGTCGATTATTCCGCTGGTCGCGAAGCTCCAGTTTCCTGCCGCGGGCCATGCGGGAATCACATATTCTGTCCAGTCTTCTGTTCCTGCCTCGCGCACCACTACACGTCCCAGCTGGGGCAGTGTGGTCTGGAATTTGGCCGCGTGCTCGAAACTGAGTCCGACGTTCTTATAGTCCGTCAGATCGACTGTGTCGGAATATGCGTATGCCAGCGCAGGATTGTTCCGGCTGCTGTAGAACGCCGATGCGTTCAGATAGCATGAGCCGTTGTATTCAGTCCATTTCCATACGTAAGACATGCCGCCGGTGAGAAGAACATTGTCGAATGTCCAGCCTGCCGCTCCGTCAGAATCGGTCTTGCTCAAGGCTGTGTAGAATTCATGTGCCTTCGTCCAGTCGGCCGGGGGAGCCATGTTGCCTACATTGATATTGTCAAGACAGTAGGTCACGGAGTTGCCGTAGCCGCCGCGCTCGGCACGGTAGCGCCAGCCTATGCAGATTTCTCCGCTGAAGCCCTCAAGACTGATTTTGCCCGACGATACCCACTCGCTGTAACCCGATGCCGGTGCTGTGGCGAAGTTCGCCTCAAGGGGTGTCAGCACTGCGGTGAGGGGGTCATTGCCACGCATGGCGAACACCTCGATTGTCGTACCGTCAGCCGGATTGGCTGCCGCGCTCTCGAACTCCAGGGTCTTCTCGGGCAGCTCATCAAGGGTGATGGGCGGTGTCACGAGCCAGTGCTCGTACGGACCTCCGTCGGCAAAGCCGAGGAATGCGTCGGTGGCGATGTAGTTGTTGTCGTCGGTTATCACGACTTTCCAGCCATACAGGTTACCCTCGGTCGGGTCGTTACGCCAGCCGGCCATCTCCAGCGCGTCCATTGTGGTCGCTGCCGTGAAGTTCTGGTAGAACTTGCCGACCGGCATAGGTTCGGGAGTCTCTGACGGCTCTTTGCCGGTCTCGCCGAAGTTGTATGCGAGAAGATCACGCACGCCATATTCGCCGCAGTATGTGTTGCCGGTCGTTCCCTGGATACACACCTGCGCATGGAGGGCGTCGGGGTTCTGCATCGGGTTGAGTGCCGGACGCATTCCCGAAGGGAGCTGGACCGGAGCCACAACCTCGATCAGCGAGTCGCGGAGTGCCGTGTAGGCATCTTCATCACCCTCCTCGTAAAGCTTGGCCAACCGCTCGAACGGTCTGTAATCATCGGCGATGAGCATGTTGGTCTCAACGGTGAACGGAGCCATGAAGTCTGCCGAATTCTCATTGAGGACAGTCGATTTATCAACGTCTATCACTCCGACTATGTATCCCTTGACCCAGGCGGGATTGACCTGATAGTTCACAGAACCGAGACGTGCCTGACCTGCTGTCAGAGGGTTGTCCCAGGTTCCTGTGCCGATACCGGCGGCCGGTATCGTGATGGGCGGCTCCGCAAGCTCATCGTTGCACGATGACAATCCCGCCAGCGCACCCATCAGCAAAAATATATTTACTAAAGTCTTTTTCATCTTGAATTTCATTTATTAGCCTTAAGCCCATCAGTGCTATTAGCCCTATTAGTCCTATTAGCCCTATCAGTCCTATTAGCCCTATCAGCCCTATCAGCCTTAAAACTTGATACCCACATTAAAGAACACCCTGATTCCCTGGGCATACCAGATCTTGTTGCCGAATTTGTTCACATCATAGTTGGTGTAGTCAAATTTGCTCTCCTGGTATCCGCCTGTCTGGATGTTGCGGTTATTGAGAAGGTTGTTCACGCTCAGGTTGAAGTTGATTGAACCGAACTTTGTGTAGATGATCTTGCCGATCGAGAGGTTCATCACCCACTCGCTGTTCAGCTTGTCCTGATGTGTGATCTGGTCGAGACGCTGCTGGTATTCCTCTTCGGTGGTGCAGAATTTCCAGAGTCCCTCCATCTCCTCGTGACGGGTAGGTGCAAGCTCGAAGTAGGCATCGCCGAACCACTGGGCGTTGACCTCGAAGAACCACTGGCTGATGTTGTAGTTCACCGCAAACGACACTGCCTGCTGCGGGGTGCCGCCGATATAGTAGTTCTTCAGGTAGGTGCGGCGGGTCACGTCGTCGCGTGTACCGTTCTCGTAGCTGCGTGTACCCATCGGGTTGTTCTTGTACTGGTATTTGGCAAGTGTTCCGGCTGCCGATACGCTCAGGTTGCTGAGTATCTTGTATTCGACACCGAGTTCAAGGCCCTTGAACTCGCTCATGACTCCGCTCATGGCGTAGTTCACGAACGAACTGAGGTCATAGTCGTAGAATGCCGAACGTTTCATGCCGTCCCACATCTTCGTGTAGAATCCGGTCAGCGATCCGCGGAAGTTCTTGTAGTTCCAGGTATAGCTGAGGTCGGCCGCGAAGTATTTCTCCGATTTGAGGTCGTCAACGGCTGTGTCCTTGGTACGCGGTGAGATGTATGCGTCGTTGGGCATCGGGGCGCGTGTGCCGGCTCCGACATGGGCTGTGAAGTAGTTGCGGCCGTCAAGTTTGTAGGTGGCTCCGGCTTTGAGTCCGCCGTTCAGGAAGGTGTGGGTCTCACCCTTGCCGTATGAACGTACCACCGGGTTGCCGTTCTCGTCGAAACCGAACTGACCCTCGGCGCGACCGTTCATCATGCGGCCGTCACGCTGGAATGAGTTGAGCGACGCTTCTGCGGCCCAGTTCACGTTCCAGTGCGAGGTGATGAGCTGGTTCTGATACCAGAGGCGGGCGTTGTGGTTGTAGATATGGTAGTCGTAACCGAACACGTCTCCCTCGCCTACCTTGCGGTCGGGGTTGAGGATGTCGTTCTGCATGATGTCTACATTACCGGCGAAGTCGCGCTCCGAGAAGTTGTCCACGTCGCGCCAGAACTCACCGCCCAACAGGTCGCGGATTGTCTTGTAGTAGTGAGCGTCGGTGAATGTGTAGCCCACACCTGCCTGGAGGGTAAGGTTGTCGTTCAGACGGTGGTCCAGATAGGAGTTGAGCATGTAGGCGTTGAAGTTCGAGTGACGGTTCTCAAGTATGTAGGTTGACTGACCCAACAGACTCGGGTCGCGGTCAAACTGCTCACGGTTGAGAAGGTTGGTCTGGTACATTGCGTTCCAGTCGAGCTGACGGTTCTCTTTGTTGCCGCCCCACCAGTCGGCCACATACTCCATCTGCGCCATCTGGTCTTCGTAAAGTCCCGGATTCTCCAGAGGGTCTGCGGTCGGATGGAAGTAGTAGGGAAGATTGCGGTAGTAGTCCGGACGGGGGTCGGGTGCCTGGTACCAGTTGAGCGCCGATGAGCTGTAGTTGCTCGAACGGAACGCAAGACCGGTGTTGAGCTTCGTTCCCATCTGCGGCTTCCAGATCCAGTTCAGCATGACCGAAGGGTCGAACGACTCTACTATGCGCGACGATTTCTTCTCGCCGTTCAGATAACCCCACGAAGGGTTGTAGAGGTTCGTTCCTGCAAGGTCATACGCCTCCTGGGTCGCTGCGGCGTTTGTCGCACGCTGTGTCGGGGCACCCCATGTCGAGAGGTTGAGCGAGTGCTTGTCGTTGAATACCTTCTCTACCGACAGCGAATAGCCGAACGAGTTGTAGAAAGTACCCTCCACAACTCCCTGCGGTGCGTAGCGGCCTATGATCGATGCTGAGAATGCCCAGCCATGTTTGTTCAGGCCGGTGGCATACGAGAGCATGGCGCGCATCATATAGTTCGAGTTGGTATACGCCAGACTTCCCTTCCAGCCCGGGGCATACTCCGAAGCATAGGTGGTGACATTGTTGGAGCCGCCGATCGAACCGTAGCCGTAGGGAGCCGCAGCCTGACCGATTTCGGTGGTACGGTTGCGGAAAGCCGTCGAGGTCATGCCGCCAAACATCGAGAAGTTGAAGCGGCCGCGCATCGCGTCGTTCATGTTGAAGCCGTTCACATATCCTGTCTGCCAGTTCTGGTCATAACCGCGCAGGCGGAAACGCACGGTCGAGAAGTCATAGTTCGCGGTCTGGTAATAGACATCGTCGGTCGCTCCCTGGATGGTACCAACCGATTGGCCTATACCTTCGTCATCAAGAAGGTCCTCCTCGTTGAAGAGGAAGTTGTCAGAATTCAGGCGTGAGGCCTCGAATCCGGCGGGAGTCAGTTTAACCTCGCCGATGTTGACCATCATGCCGTCATTGAGACGGACATCCTGATACGCATCCTCGTAACCCGAGGCGATTATTTCAAGCACGTCTCCACCCGGAGCGGCATTGCTGATGGTGAACACTCCGTCCGAGCCGCTCACCACAAAGATAGCCTGGTCTTGGAGCAAGATATTGGCTCCGGCCACCGGCTTTCCTGTCTGCGCGTCCACAAGCGTACCCTTCACCCCGGTATCGGCAACCGCCGCCGTGGCAAGACACGCAAGTGTCAGCATTGTCATCTGTATTCGCATGGTTCTTATCTTGTTGTTTTAATTCCATTCCACCCCACCAATCCCCCCTCATCAGGCGCCCTTGGCCCGAATCCCCCGTCCCCGGCCCCGCATCCCCTCGTCCCCGGTCCCGCATCCCCTCGTCCCCGGTCCCGAATCCCCTCGTCCCCGGCTCCGCCTCCCCTCCCGCCGTCCGGTTTTTGTTCCGGCGCTGAGCTTCAGCGAAGCCCCGGTCCCGGCTCCGAATCCCCTCCCGCCGTCCGTTTTTTGTTCCAGCGCTGAGCTTCAGCGAAGCCCCCGTCCCTACCGTCCCTTTCCGGTCGTTTGTCGAGTGGAGAAAACCTGCAGGTTTTCTCTCCCCGGGAGCCTTGGCCCCCTCCCCCTAAAGCCTAAAACCTAAAACCTAAAGCCTAAATCTCCTTCACCAGGAAAATCTCCGTCGGCAGGTGGTCCGAATAGCCATTCGTCCACACCCCGCCCGAGAATGTGCGCAAGGGGTAACCCTTATACTGCCCGTCCTGCTGAATCAGGAACTGTTTGTTCTGCACAACTGCCTCATAGAACTTCAGTCCGCACTTCCCGTCAACTATGTTCGAGTTGACAATAATCTGGTCGAACAGGTTCCAGCCGCCACGGTATATATAAGACCCGATACCCTTGTCGAGCTTCTCCCAGAACGGGTTGTAGAACCCGCCCGGCTGAGTCTTCTCTATGTCCTTCACCGCGCCGAGCACCTGCGAGACCGACTTGTTGTACGGGTCATCGTTCATATCGCCCATCGTGATGATACCTATGTCGGGATACTGCTCCAGAAGCTCGGCTGCAATCTTGGCGTTCAGTCCGGCTGCCGCCTCGCGCAGCCAGCTGCTCTCCGCCTCGCCGCCACGGCGCGACGGCCAGTGGTTCACGATCACGGCTATGCGCGAATATCCTGTCTGCTTAGTACCCATCAGACCGATCACACACATCTGGTCACGGGTCTTGAATTTAGGCAACTCCGGAATCTCCAGTTTGTAGTTCTCCACTTTCAACACCCTGAAAAATGTGGGATTGTAAAGAAGTCCCACATCCACACCGCGTGCGTCGGGCGAGTCATGGTGTACGATCTTCAGTCCCCAGTCCTTGATAGCGTCGGCATTGACAAGGTCCTGAAGCACCGTGATGTTCTCAATCTCGCTAACACCGATCACAGCCGGACCCATCGGGGTGGTCTTCGTCGTCATCTGCGAGATTGCATAGGAAAGTCGGTTGATTTTTGACCAATACTTCTTGCCATCCCATTTCCTGCTCCCTTCGGGTGAGAACTCAAGGTCATACTTCCCGTTGTTGTTGATGGTGTCGAATAGATTCTCAAGGTTATAGAAGGCCACGCCGAATGTGGCGACCTTCCGCTCCTGCGCGCGCAGGGGGAATATCGCCGACATCACCAGCATGACCGCCGCTAAGGCGGCAAATCTGCGTATTCTCATCTCTTATTGTGTTGTAGTTGTTGTTTCCTTCCCGGTTGTCGCGCCGCACTCCCGGCAGCAACACTGCCATTCCCAGTGACCACGCCGCGACCGCTCCGTTGCCTCTCCGGATCAGAAGAACTTGACGCTCTTCCCCTCAAGAGTTGACAGTATGTTGTTGGCAAGTGAGCTGGCACCGATACGGAACAGATTCGGGTTCAGCCATTCCTCACCGAGCACTTCCTTCACTACGGTATAGTATGCCACCGCCTCTTCTGTGGTGCGCACACCGCCGGCGGCCTTGAATCCGACCTTGCGTCCCGAAGTCTTGTAATACTCCTTGATGCACTGGCACATCACATAGGCAGCCTCAAGCGAGGCCCCGTCATAAATCTTGCCGGTCGAGGTCTTGATGAAATCCGCCTCGCTGTACATCGCCAGTAGCGAGGCATTCCTGATCCGCTCGGCTGTCTTCAGGCAACCCGTCTCAAGAATCACTTTCAGACGTGCATCTTTGGCAGTATGCTTCAGCTCGATAATCTCGTCGCAGAGGTCCTCATAATTACCGTCGAGGAACATGCCCACATTGAGCACGATGTCAACCTCGTCGGCACCCGCCTCACGGGCAAGGGCTACATCGGCCACCTTGACAGCCTGGAATGTCTGGCTCGAAGGGAAACCGGCGGCAACCACACACACATCCACACCCTCCACATCGAGGTTCGTGTCCACGACCTCGGCGAAATTACTGTACACACAGATAGCCGCCACATGCGGATACTGCGGATACTCATTCTCGAAATCATTCACACGGCGCGTGAACTCGGCCACACTCCGGTCGCTGTCCTCACTGCTCAGAGTAGTCAGGTCAATGCTGCCCAACAGGAACTTGTGCACCTCCGGGGTATCATTCTCACCGGTTTTCTCAAGTATCTTGGCAACCGCAGCCTTAACAGCCGCATCATCTGTCGTGACCTTACTCTTGGAGATCACCTCCTCATATCTATCCATATATTTTGCGTTTTCTGGTTTTACATTCTAAGTCACCCCCCTATTAGCCCCATTAGACCCATAAGCCCTATTAGCCCTATCAGACCCATAAGCCCAATAATCCCCCAACCCTATAAACACGCAAATATATGTATAATTTCCGAATCTTAAAAATTTTTAACCCTCACGGCTCCCAATTTTTTCACTTCCTCCTCGGTGCCAGACGTTCAGGATTTTTTGCAAGGAATTCCGCCCAACTTTTCGGCCCTTTCGCCACCTCGGGCTTACCTGTCTCATAAAAGTGCGTAAGTGCCACAGCAAGAGCATCTGTAGCGTCAAGCAACTTGGGCATCTGGTCGTCGGTCATATGCAGCAGATGCTTGAGCATATTCGCCACCTGCTCCTTCGAGGCCTGACCGTTGCCGGTCACGGCCATCTTGATGGTGCGCGGGGCATACTCCGCCACCGGAATGTCGCGGCTGAGCACCGCCGCCATCGCCACCCCCTGCGCACGCCCGAGCTTCAGCATCGACTGCACATTCTTCCCGAAAAACGGTGCCTCCAGAGCAACCTCATCGGGCAGATACTGCGCCGCCAACCCCGACACGCGCTCGAAAATGCGGTGCAACCGCTTGTAATGGCTCTCGAACTTGCTCAGCTGGATTACCCCCAACACAATCACCTCGGTCTTCTTCCCGTTCACACCGAGCACCCCATACCCCATCACATTGGTACCCGGGTCAATCCCCATGATAACCCGCTCATACCCTCTCACTTTCTCATCCATATCCTGTCAACTTAAACCACCCGGAGCCGTCCGACCTGTCCGACCTGTCCGACTTGTCAAACCAGTCAGACCCGTCAGACCTGTCAGACCCGTCATCCTAACCATCTCCCTGGTTCTTTCACCCTACCTCCTCAAAAATCGAGGTAAAAACCAAAGCCTGCGGCCCGAACCGCTCCTCAAACCGTGAAGCCAGTGTAGCGAAGACCTCGCGCCCCCACTTGCGCGCCTCCTCGATCCGCTCGAATTCCACCTGAAAAGCCACAGTCTGCCCCTCGGCCTCCCTGTAATCCACGCCCCCGGCCTCCCTCATAGCCGAAACGCGCATGGCAGCAACACCCTTAAGCCCCGCGATTTCACCGCGCAGCCAGTTCAAGAACTCCCCTTCCCGCTCCCTCTCAATCATGAAGCTCGAATTAAAAATCACCATATCCAAATCTTCTTAAGTTAAACCTCCCCCGCTCCTCGCATCTGTGTGAGGGCGGAAGCCCGAATCCCCAAGCGCCCCGGCAGCCCGAGTCCTCCCGAGTCCCTGTCGAGTGGTGAAAACCTGCAGGTTTTCACTCCCTTCCCCCTATAACAAAAAAACGGCGCGTTTATCACTAAACACACCGCCAAAACAAAATTATGAAAAACATTGTATTTACGTTTGCCGGGCGTTAACGCCCGTGCAAGCATCGCTTTGAGCCTCTTGTCGGATTCGAACCAACGACCCCGAGATTACAAATCACGTGCTCTGGCCAACTGAGCTAAAGAGGCGAGTGGGCGAGCTACCTGCATCGCACCGCTCAACCCGCTACCCTTGCTTCGGTCAAGACCTGGGGGATTAACGGGGAGCTGGTCGTGCAGGACTCACCCGATGCAAAATTACAACTTTTTTCTGAATCTACAAAATTATTTTACTCGCTCCACCACAATTCTGTCCATAAGGGCATGGTTTGTAGTGATGTTCATATTCTCATCCTCAGGTAGATACTCCACTGTCAGGGTATGTTTGCCGGGGGTGAGAGAAACTTGCACTCCGTTCGACATTCCCCAGTCATTCCAGTTGCCGACACCGCGCTGGGGCATGACCAGCGTACCGACATTGGCACCATCCACACCCAATGTGCGCACCGCTGCCTTGTTCTCTGTGTTGACGGGTCCATTGCCGTTGGCGTATCTCACAGCCACGGAGTAAACCCCTGCCTTTGGAACCTCTATCTCGACACTGCGCGTAGGCAACGTGCGGTCTGTCTCGACAAATCCTTCGCCGAAGTAACCCTTCACACCGCCTCGCGACTTGTATGAAACCTCCTTCGAGATCATGGCTGTCCCCTCTCCGGCAAACTCGACGGTGTACACCGCCCGGTTGCTGCGGGGCTCTGAAGCGAAGCCCTGCGTACCGTCGCCGGCAACGCCGATCACCTGCCATTCACCAGGCGTCGTGGCGGCATACTGAGTCTCATGTGTGCGTGCAACTTCCTGCCCATCTTTGAGCACGATGTATTCACCGATATACTCTATCGGATTCCAGCGCAGCAGGTTCATTGTCGGAACACCCGTTGCGCCAAGGTCTGCCGATGCCTCCATCCATGTTGTCGGGGTGAGCGGAGCCTTGAGGTTGGCCACGCGGTTTATCTTCATCGGGGCAATCGGCTCGTTGGCCATCTCGACCACGATGCTGCCACCCTTGGCGAGCTGCTTGGCCGGTATGGTCTTCGCCGGGTCGATGCTCTTGCCGTTGAGTGTCATCGACTTCACTCGGTCGCCATATCCCTTGACGGTTATGTCAAGACGCGCACCGCGGTAGGGGAAGTTCTCCAACGTGCGGTCGGCACCGAATGCCTCAGGCACGAACGGAGCGACCCGCAGTCCATCTTTCTCGAAATGGATACCGAAAAGTATCTGCTGTGTGACGGCAAGATTTCCGGCCAGCGACCAGAGCATGTTCGACGAATTCAGCTCCGTGTAGTAGTCTCCGTTGTCGAGATTGAAGTTCTCCTTGTTGGTCGCGAACAGGGCGGCGGGACGGAATATCGAACCGATGCCCTCCACAACTCCGGCCTCGTTGCCTGCCTTGGCCTGGGCAAGTGTCCAGTATGCACCCACGAAAGGCCACAAGGCATTGTTGTGGTAGTTCGGCATGTCGGCTATCTGCGGATAGAAGATTGCCGGACCGAAAGGTGTGGTCGGATTATTCTGCGAAATCTCCTTCTGACGCTCCGCCGGAGCGATGTCGTAGAGTATCGCCAGGGCCTCGCCGAGTGTCTCGGCACGCGGGTTCAGTATCTTGTTGTCGCGGCCATAGGTGTACATGCCGTAGTAACCTTTCTCAGGCATATAGAAAGTCTTGTCTATCTGCGCGGAAAGCTCATCGGCCTTGGCGGCATACTCTGCCGCCACTTTCTTCTGTCCCATGTCGGTGGCCATCTCCGAAACGGCTTTGAGCGCGGCGGCATAAAGCACATTGGTGCCCATGGCCTCGCTCTGCGATATGTCCATAGTCTGCATCCATTTCGGATAGCTCTGCTCACGCCAGTCTATGAAGGAGGTCTCTCCCTTCACCAGCCCGCGCTCGCTGCGTATGGTCTTGTCATCTTTCTCGATGCTGCGGAGTGCGATCGGATACACTTTCTCAAGCCACGCCTTGTCGCCGGTCACCTTGTAGATCTCATATGCGGCGACAACCCAGATCATACGGTCGGTCGAAATTGGCCATGCACCACCAGAACCTGTATCCTGGATAATCTGTCCCGACGGGTTGACTTTCTTCATCAGCGAGATCATTGATGCCTCGGGCTGAAGGGCGGCCATCGAGAGGATTATGGAATAGCTCACGTCGCGTGTCCATACTCCGGCCCATTCCTTGCCGGTGCGTAGTGTTGTGTCAGGCTCTACGGCGTTGACCATCTCGTCAAGGCCCATATTGTATATAGCCTGATGCAGCATATTGCCCCCTTTGAGCACAGGATAAGGCCGCAGGTCGTTCACCTGCTTCCATTCCTGGGTGACGGGCATGAAGTATCCGGGACGCCCCTTGTAGGTGCTCCGGATATGCACGGGGCTTTCGGCCCATGCCTTGAACTCGTTCTGATAGATTGTGTCACCGCTCCAACGGTATGCGTCGGTCTGTACGATCACTCCGTTGTCGGTAGCGGCAAATGCAGGGCCGGCGGCACACCCCATCAGGGTAGCCGCAACCCAAAGTCCTGAAGTTTTTCTCTTCATCTGGTACAGTGGTATTGATTGTTATTGAGCGGCGCAGTTCTTAACTACGCCGCTGCTTATGTAGGTTTATGATTGCTTTCTGTTTATTTCTGCTTTCTGTTACGGCGGTTCTTCGGCTCATGGCGTTTGCCTGGCTTGCGCTGCTCCACCGGTTTGAGGGGCTTGTTGGGGTTACCTTTGTCATCGATCAGGGCGAAGTCGAGCTGCTTGCGCTCAAGGTCGGCGCGGGCAACCTGCACTTTCACCTGGTCTCCGAGTGTGTAGCGCACCCCGTGACGACGGCCTATCAGGCAGTAGTTCTTGTCGTCGAGGTCGTAGTAGTCGTCGGCAAGGTCGCGGATGGGCACCAGTCCCTCGCACATGCTCTCGGTCAGCTCCACATAGAAACCCCACTCTGTCACTCCGGAGATAACTCCGTCGTAAACCTCTCCGAGGCGGTCTTTCATGAACTCCACCTGCTTGTAGCGTATCGAGGCGCGCTCGGCGTTCGATGCCAGCTGCTCCATGTCGCTGTCATGCTTGCATTCCTCCTCAAGTTTGAGTTTGTCGGCACTGCGCCCGCCTTCGGCATATTTCGCCAGCAGACGGTGTACCATCATGTCCGGATAACGGCGTATCGGCGAAGTGAAGTGGGTGTAGTAGGGCATGGCGAGTCCGTAGTGGCCGATATTGTCGGTGGTGTAAACCGCCTTGGCCATCGAGCGGATAGCAAGTATGGAGAGCATGTTCTCCTCCCCTTTTCCTTTCACGTCGCGGAGCAGACGGTTCACGCTCTTGTTCACCTCTCGCGTGCTGCCGTCGGTCACGAGCTTGTAGCCGAAGCGCGACGCTATCAGGGCGAGGTTGCCGATTTTCTCGGTGTCGGGATTGTCATGCACACGATAGACGAAGCTCTTGGCTTTCTTGTTCTTGCCGACCTTTCCGACCGACTCTGCCACGGTCAGGTTGGCGAGAAGCATGAACTCCTCGATAAGTTTGTTGGCCTCTTTCGATTCTTTGAAGTAGACGTTCACGGGCTTGCCGTTCTCATCTATCTCGAAGCGCACCTCGGCGCGGTCGAACTCCAACGCACCCTGCTGATAACGGCGGCGGCGAAGTTCCTGGGCGAGTTTGTTGAGCACTTCAAGCTCACGCGAGTACTCCCCTTTTCCGGTCTCGATTATCTCCTGGGCCTCTTCGTATGTGAAGCGGCGGTCGCTCTTTATCACCGTGCGGCCAATGCGGCTGTTCACCACGTTGGCTTTCGAGTCGAGCTCGAAGATGGCTGAGAATGTCAGTTTCTCCTCGTCGGGACGCAGTGAACAGATGCCGTTTGACAACCGCTCCGGAAGCATCGGAATCGTGCGGTCCACGAGGTAGACGCTCGTCGCACGTTTCTGAGCCTCTTTGTCTATCACCGAACCGGGCTTTACATAGTGTGTCACATCGGCGATATGCACACCCACCTCCCAGTTGCCGTTGGCGAGCTGGCGGATTGAGAGCGCGTCGTCGAAGTCTTTGGCATCGCGCGGGTCGATGGTGAAGGTCGTCACTCCGCGGAAATCCTCACGCTTGGCGACCTCTTCGGGTGTGATGCCGGCGTTGATACGCTGTGCGGCTTTCTCCACATTCTCCGGATACTTGTAAGGAAGTCCGAACTCAGCTAAGATGGCGTGCATCTCGGCATTGTTCTCACCCTTCACGCCGAGGATGTCTATCACCTCGCCGCGAGGGTTCATCTCGTCATCGCGCCACTGCACGATACGGGCCACGGCCTTGTCGCCGTTCTTGCCGCCCTTGAGCTTGTTGCGCGGTATGATGATGTCGGCCGCGAGGAATTTCGAGTCGCTCACGAGGGCCGAATAGTTCTTGTCAATTTTCAGGGTTCCGACAAACTGCTGCTCCTTGGCCTCGATAATCTCGATCACGCGCGCCTCGGGATCAGCTCCCTTGCGGGCTGCAGAGACAACCACGCGCACCTTGTCGCCATTGAGCGCGTGCATAGAATTGCGCTCGGCCACCATGATCATCTCGTCATCAACGACCACGGCATTCTTGCCGTTGCTGCGGCGCACGAAGTAACCGGTGCTCTCCACGCCACGGTTGCTCTTGGCCTTATACTTCCCGAGGTCAACCTCAAGAATATCATCGGCAGCCACAAGCTCATCGAGCGCATTGAGCACATCGAGCCGCTGCGCCGGATTCTCCACACCTATTCCGAACGCAATCTGCTTATAATTGAAACTCTGTTTATTCTGTTGCTGGAGAAACTCCACTATCTTCTGGAGAAGATCCTGCTTACGTATCCTCTTCCCCCTGCTTTTATCACCTTTCTTCATACGGTTATATCTTATTAGTAAAATCCACACCCCATCTTATCTCACCCCCATTTTATTTATCACACCCCGATTTTATAAGGCCTATAAGCCCCATAAGCCTTATAAGCCCTACACCCCCACCGGCCTAAGCTCTAAAACCTAAAGCCTAAAACCTAAAGCCTCTTATTATGTTAAAACACAAAACTAACACTTTTAGTCCAAATCCACAACTATTTTTTACGTAACCGACATTATTTGTCCCCCGTGCAGAGCTTCAGCTCCCCCCTACCAGCGTTCACCACCCCCTACCGGAGCTTCACCTCCCCACCGTGTGCAACCAAAGCCCCCGTGGTGCTGTGTGAGGGCGGAAGCCCGAAAGCCCCCCGCTCCAACCTTTCCGCCCCGCCGCGCGTTAACTGAAAAAGGGAGCACACACCCCCACTTCAAAAGCACACATTTTACACAGAAAAACACACAAGGCTATGAAAAAATTTTTACCCCTCACCCTCGCGGCTGCGGCCCTCCTGACCGCCATGACATCAGCTTCGGCTGAATCGTTCGAGTCCGACGGCTTCCGCTTCACCGTCACCGACTCCAGAAACGCCGACGTTTCTTTCGACGGCCTCGTCTCGGGCAGCGACGCGACTTCCATCGATATTCCACAGTCTGTATCATATCAGGGCACAGACTACGAAGTGACCTCTCTCGCCAACGGTGCCTTCATCAACAACACCATGCTTGAGACGGTCTCGATTCCTTCAGGCATACAGGCCATCCCCGACAGCCTCTTCTTAGGTTGCACGTCGCTCGTCCAGGTCACGGTGCCTTCTTCGCTCGAATCGCTCGGAACAGGCAGCTTCGTCGGCTGCACATCCTTGACCGAACTCGACTTAGGCAATACAGGCATCACGGCTCTCGGCTCAGCATCAGGCACCAAAGTGACTTATATCTTCTGGGACGAAAATCACCGCGACCCGGCTCTGGAAACCATAGTTCTCCCCGAATCTCTGGAAGTCATCGGCAACTACACATTCTATTACTGCCCGCTGACCGATGTCTCGCTCCCCTGGACTCTGACCACAATCGGAGCCTCTGCTTTCAGTGCTCCTGAAGCCACCGACCCTTGCCTGGGTCAGGACACTCTGATTATCCCCGGCTCTGTCACAAGAATCGCATATCAGGCTTTCGAGCATTGCAACATACAGAAGCTCATAATCCTCCCTGCGGCCACAAAGTCAACAACCCCGACTCTCACCATCGAAGACCTTGCTTTCTGGCGTGAAGGTTCCATGGCCGAAGTATGGTGTACACAGGATGTACCTCCCACTATGAAAGACAACTCTTTCTACACCACCCAGTATTCCGCACCTCTCTATGTCGAATCGGAGGCCGACATACCTGAATACCAGGCGGCTGCCGGCTGGAAAAACTTCACTGAAATACACGCACGCGCGATAGCCACCGGCATAGAATCGGTCGACACAGCCCCCGACGCGCCCCATCTGACCGATGTCTACACCATGACCGGTCTCCGGGTCCGTCACAACGTGGATGCTGCCACAGCCACCGACGGTCTTCCCTCCGGCCTCTACATCGTCAACGGCCACAAAATCCAGCTCTGACCTCCCCCAAAAAAGCACAACCGCAGGGTCTCCTTCCCGGAGTCCCTGCGGTTTTCTTTACCTACTAACAACTTTTATATCACGATTTTCTTGCCGTTCACAACGTACACTCCCTTGGGAAGTCCCTGAAGCGCGGCTCCGGCCTCTGCTCCGCGACGAACCACCGCACCGCTGATGCTGTAGACATCTACTGCGCCAGCCTCTGCTCCGGGCAGCGATACCACGCTCGTCGGTATGCCGGCTCCGGGCGCACCGTAAAGCGCTATGCCGAAGAGCTTGTTGCTCCAGCCGTTGCTGTTGTTCGACTCTTTGGGAACTACGGTTATGTAACGCACTTTTGTCATGTTGCCTGCTGTCAGGGCGTTGGCGCGTGCCGGTCCCTCCGGTGCCGATGCTACGGGCTTGTAGATGCGGTCGGTCACATTGCCATCCACTCCACGCTCGGTCTCAATCTCAACCACCTCACGGTTTCCGGCATTGTCTTCCAAGGTTACTGTGTATGACTTCGGACATGCCGCCTCCCAGCGGAGCGTCATCATGTCTATGTCACATTCGTCGCCAAGGTCTATACGGAGTGCCTTCCCGGCTGCGATGTCTTCGTCGTTCCATTCGGCCACTGTTGTGTCGGCGGTGTTGGCAAGCACATGGCCTGTATAATCCTCGGGCGACAGTGTCTCGTCGCCGAAGGTCACGGGACACATCCAGGGGAAGAAGTATGACTCTTTCTTCGCGGCCACATGTATGTAGCAGGGTGCTGACTCAAGCTCTCCGTAGAGTGCCTTCACCTCAAACAGTCCCTTTTCCGCCGACTCAAACTCGTTACCGTTCACATACCCGTATTCGTCTACGAAATCTACCGAACCCTCCTCTACCGGGAACTCTGCGCCATACTGGTCAAGCACACGGGCATTGAGCGTGACTTTCTCGCCTGTCAGCAGATGGTCGGCCGATGCGCTGACCTCGATGCTTGTCGCCTGGGGGGCGGTATACTCCTCTCCGGCCACATAAATCTCGGCTGTCTGGGCATTTTGCGCGGGCGAATCGCCATCTATGACTGCGATATAACGTGCCACAACCCGGTTCTCAGGCTGATAAAGGGTTGTAGAGTACGCGCTGCGTTTCTGGACAGGGCAGAGTGTCCACCCTTCGAGTGTGACGTTTTTCAGATTCTGGTCCTCTTCGGGCATTGCAGCGCCTTCCTGCGCATATGCGAACCGGAAGTCTCCGTTACCTTTCTCGGCAAATTCCGCCGCGAGAGTATCGATGATATGGTCTTTGCCAAGGTCAACGATTACCCAGCCTTCTGACCAGCCGCCGTTGTATTCGTAGTATGTCTCCACGTCTCCGTCCACCGCATTCGATGCCGGATTCGGGATAACTATCTCTTCTACCTCGTCACCATCTTCTGTCGGTTCTGCCGGGGCGGTGCGGCCCCATGCCGGCTTTCCCTGCGCGATGTTCACTCCTTTCCATACGTAGCTTACTGTCAGCACCGAGCTGCCGGTTACGGTCTCGCCATCTGCCTCGCAGGTTGCCGTCAGGGTGTAGTTGCCATACCGCAGGGTCTTCACGCTGTACACGCCATCCTCGCCTCCGCTGATCTCAACGGCGTCAGGCTCCGAACAGGTCAGTGTCAGGTTCTCAACCTTGCTGAGGTCAACCACAGATCCGGCGGCATTCTTTGCCTCTACCTTCACCTCGGCTGTTGCACCCTCTTTGACGGTCACGTCGTTGAGCGTGAGGGTTGTCACTTTGTCACGGTCGCCGATGTTGGCAACGCGCACCTCATAGATACACATTCCCCAGTCGGTCGCCCAGTTGTTGTATGTCTCTCCATATATAAGGATGTAGCGTCCGGTCAGAGCAGTCTCCGATGTCAGGGTCTCCGTGTAACCGGCCTCGCTGTCCTCGCCTCCGGCAAATGTCGCCGTAGCGTTTTCAAGCCAGCCGGCATCAATCACGTTGTAGTTCACCGGCTCCTCTTCTGTTCCGAAGTTCTGCTGTGCGTAAGGGATTGCTGTCTCTGTCACATACACCGAATAGGTCTTCGGATGCGAATTTTCCCAAATTATCTCCACATCGGTGAAAGTCTTGCTCTCGCCGAGGTCGATTATCACCCAGTCGGGGCTGACGGCATTGGCCTTCTCGATTGCCTGCCACCTTGAACCGGTGTTGCCGTCGGTTATGTTTTCAGGACGGTCACCTTCGCCGGGTCTTACCGAAGATGTCACAACCTGCGCGTTCAGCGCGAGATTCTCCTGAGTGTTCCAGTCAAGGGCAAGTGCCGCGGCTCCGGCCACTGCCACACCGGCCACTATTGTCATTATCTTTTTCATATTTTGTTTTCTGTTTTGTCTGATTGTAAATTACCCCTTTCAACCCCCTCTTAAAAACCTTAAGAACCTTAAAAACCTTAACTACCTTATAAGATTCTCACCTTCTCCCCACCGATCACATACACACCCCGCGCAAGTCCCGCAGCAGCCTCTGACCGGCTCACACCACGCTTCAGGCAAACGCCATCCACGCCATAGACATCCACTGCCGCAGCATCGGCTGCCGTCAGCGCCACGCCGCTCGCGTCGCCCAAGCGCACGGCCGCTATCCGCAGCCCGCTCGGCCGTGCGGAGTTGGCATCGGCAACCCGCAGGGTGGTGTGCCCGGCATCAAGGTGCATGAAGAAGTTTACATCGGAATATTTCGAGTCATCGCCGCTCAGCGTGAATGTGCGGGCTTCGGTCAGCGTCACCTCTTCTCCGGCGGCATCGACCGAACGGATTTCCACACAGGGGTCGAAGCGCGTCGGCTCTCCCTGACCGCTCACCCGGAGCGTCAGCACATAGTCACCGGCACTCGCCACTTCAAACTGATAGTCCAGCCATGAGCCGCCGTTGAAGCGCGTCACCTCTATCGGCAGGCTGTTCCCTTCGCATGTGCCCCCCTTGCTGCCTAACAGACACCCGTATTGGGATATGTAGTTCGCAGCGGGCACCCATTCTCCGGTAGCGTTCCAGTGCTCGGTGTCGAAGTTCCAGAGATTCTCGTAGACAAGCCCCTGTTCCGACAGTTCGCGGGGATCCTCGCCATGTCCTGAAATCAGCAGTCCGAAGTTCGGGCCTTTGTCGGCGCTGGAGTTACCTATCGCCTTGAACCATGCGTAGCGGTATATCCACGGGGTCTTCTCCAACCATTCCACACTCTGCATCATCACCGAGATCTGCGCCTCCGGACGCACCGTGCTGTTGGGATTGCCCTCTTCGGGCCAATAGCAGAATTCGGTCACCCATACCGGCTTCCCGTATTTGTCATGGAATGTCTCGGCGAGCGTCTTCATCACCTCCACACCTCCGTAGCTGTGTACGGCCGTGTAGTCGAAGGCATCCGGTCCGACAAGAGCCACAAACTCATCCATCCATTTCACCGGGTCCTGATACGGCGGATTGGGCGAATAGTTCAGTGCCGGTGCCACTAACTCCAGCCCCAACTCCGCGGCCAGTGCCTGCACTCCGGGCCATTTGGCTGCCGCCTCGGCCGGGGTCATGTTCGCCTGATTGCTGAAGTTCGGCTCGTTGAAGCCGAGGAGATATCTCACTTCCGGATGCGCCGTGACATAGCTGCGGATCTCGGCGGCATCATAAGCGCCGTTCCAGCACATCGGCACAAACTCCATGCCCTCTTCGTTGGCAAGGTAGCGGCCAACCGACGGACCCCAGCTGTAAAACCAGCTCACTCCGGGCTTGATGGCGGCATATTGGGCCTTGAACTGAAACTCATTCTCGCTCACTCCGCGCTTCGGGCTTTTGGCTGCGCCCGCGAGCGCAACCATTGCCACGAGTGCACCGGCCATGATTCTTCCGGTTCTCATAATCCTATTCTTGTTCCATTCCGTGTGCGGCCGTGATTGGCCGCACACGGAATTTCAGTATGTTATCGTACAGATACTTTCACACTCTTGTTGCCTGAGCGGGCCACATACACACCGCCCTGAAGTCCGTCGAGTCCGAGGGCGCTTCCTTCGGTGCTCTTCACCACGCGTCCTGCCATGTCGCAGAGCACTATGCCCTGACCTCCGAGCACATTCACCGTACGGTCTGTCACGGTCAGGCCAAGATTCTCACCCTCGGTCATGGCCACGCCGCTGCCGCCGTTTTCCGACACATTATAGAAGTAGACTGCGTCGATTGCGAAGGTGGTGTTGGCTGTGTTGCCGGCAAGCCATGAGAGCAGGTTGCCCTCCCAGGCATCCAGATGATTGGGATTGAACGCCGGCCAGAGTTTCTTGAGGTCGCCGATGCTGAAATCAAGTCCCTGCCAATCGGCTGTGATGGCTCCCATTGTCGGGATAATCACTCCGTTGTCGTTGTAATTGGCACCGATGGCGAACTTTCCGGGAGTCGATCCGATCTCCGGCTTATCCAGAAGGATGAAGCAGACAGACTCGGGAGCGTTCTCGGTCGGGGTCATATAGGCCATGTGGAAACGGGTGTCGTTTGTGATCATTGTCAGATCCAGAGGCTCTCTGACGGCGATACCCGCGCCTGACCAAGAGCTGTTACCGAGAACTTTCTGCGAGATATAGCCACCCTCGTCGAAGTCCACGCGGGGCATTGACTCGTCACCGGCTCCGATACCTGCCCAATAATAGAGAGGACGGGGAAAGTCCTGGCCGTCGGGGCCGATATAGGCCATCTTCGTGCCCTTGGCCTCGAACTGCGAAACAGCGCGGTCGGAGAGCACTATATAACTGAGTTCGCTCACACTCTTCTCCAGCACGAGAGAATTCGAAGGGTCACACAGGTAATCCTGTGCCGAAGCGGTTACGGGACATACGGCTGCGAAAGCCACTGCGGCGCCAAGCGCCATCCAAGTAAAAGTTTTCATAAAGCAATGTTTAAATTTTGTTTTGTTTTTCATTCTTCCAGCTCTGCCCCGCAGCGTGCCACCAATCTTCCGGTCTTGCCCTGCTGCGTGCTTCCCGATCTCACGGTCTTGCCCTGCTGCGTGCCTACCAATCTCACGGTCTTGCCCTGCTGCGTGCATTGCTGTTTGTTTTTCAATTTTGTTTCAGCGGTTGCCGGTTCCTCAGAATCGACGCCGCAAAATTACGCCGCGCCTCCTCCATCTGCAACAAAAACGCCCCTATCCGACCCCTACCGCCCCAAAACAGCACCCCTACAACACCTCTACACTAAAATCGCAAAACCCTACCAACCAAATATTTACCTAAAAACATGTTATAAAACACCTCCCTACAACCGCCCCAAAATCCAAAAAATTTCCCCATCTTTGCAACAGGAACCGCCGCCCGCGCACTGCCGTCCGCGCCCCGCCGTCCCCGTGGTGCAGTGTGAGGGCGGAAGCCCGAAGTCCCCTCTCCGCGTCTGGCGGGCTTGGCCCGCCGGGTGTGGCGCGACCACCGTCGCGCTCCCCCGTCCCC